>Ga0126381_100000056_pt1 | contig 136772 bp, 119 predicted proteins | sample PanSoiMetPlot_28_FD_96465 | JGI IMG/M metagenome (GOLD analysis project Ga0126381, IMG submission 96465) | Tropical forest soil microbial communities from Panama - MetaG Plot_28 | ecosystem: Environmental > Terrestrial > Soil > Tropical forest > Bulk soil | place: Panama | collected 2016-02-17 | reverse complement strand
GTCCCGGAACATATCGACCCCGTTATTGGTAAGAACCCAAAGATTGCCTTCATCGTCCTGGTGCAAGTCCCTGACCGCGTCTCCCGATAGGCCGTTCTCGCTTCCAAAATGCTCGGCGGTTCCGTTGTAGATTCGATAAAGTCCTTGCTTCAAAGTGCCAACCCAGAGTGCATTATCGCGATCCATCAACAAGGCTCCGACCTCCACAGAGCGTGGATCGAAACCTTTGGCCGAATAATTAGTCCAGGCTCCGTCAGCATACCGGCGCATTCCCGACTGGGGCCCAGTCCCCTCCAGGGCTGCCAGAACGGAGCCGTCGCGTCCCGCGGTCATGGCAAGAACGGCAGCTTCCCCGTGACTTTGCTCCTTATCAAAATATGTGCGAGCGATCTCACCAGGCTTCCATCGGCATAAAATGTTTGAGCCGATCCAGAAATTGCCTTGACTGTCGATGGTGATGCCGACGGCATAAAGCACTGGAATGCCATCGTTCTTACCGAAGCATTCGAGTTTTTCTCCGTTCACCCTGCAAACCGGGCCTCCGCCGTCTCTTTGAGCATAGCGGGTAACCCAGATGGTTCCGGATGGATCCTGGGCGATGCTCGAAATTCCAGATGTCCCCGGAAAATCGAACAGTTCCTGGTTCCTCAGACGGCTTAAGCCTCGAGACGTCCCGATCCAGAGCGCACCATCCTGCCCGGCAAAGAGGGAAGTAATTTGGGTAAAGGCGTCTTTGGGCGGCTTCCAGGGGACAAAGCGAACACCATCAAAGAAAACGAGGCCATTCACAGTTCCAATCCAGACATAGCCATCTTTGGTTTGTGTAATCGTGTACGGAGCGCCATCAAAGATTCCATCTTGTAACCGCCAGACAGTATGGCCATATTGACTAACATGACGGCTGGGATCAAGTGCGCGGGCTGGAACCCAAGTCAGCGCAATGCAGCAGAACGCGACGACCATTCGCACTGGCAGTGACGACTGCATTATTCCCCGGTGAGCATCGAGCAGACCTACGCCTCCCAGAGAGCAGAGGGCTCGGTATTCAGCTCGCGGAGCCATTTTTCTCTTTTCGCCGCATTAGGGAGAACACCACTGGATTAGCGCCCCTCACATGAAAACAGGCATGACATAAAATTCGCGCTGCACGGTATAAGCTACCGCGTACCTTGTGTTCGCGGTAACATCAAGATCAATAGTCGCCATCCTGCAATTTTCTACAGGTAAGGTGTTCTCCGACGCCGAACTGTCACACCTGCAGGAGACCCCTGCGGAGAGCAATGGTTACCGCGTGCGTCCGGTCATTCGCTCCCAGCTTGTCCACCAGGTTCTTGATATGAAAATTGACGGTCGTTTCCGCAATCGCCAACTGATCCGCAATCTGTTTATTGCGATAACCGTCTCGAATCAGCCGGAGAACTTCGAGCTCCCGCTCCGTAAGATCGTCGTCTCCCAGATGCTCAGCAAGGCGAGCGGCTACTTCTGGAGGCACATGCCGACTTCCGGCGTGAACCGCGCGGATCACACCCAGCATTTCGTTCTTCGGCATACTTTTGAGAATATAGCCGGAGGCGCCCGACCGCAGCGCGCGCTGAATATCGCCGTCCCCGTCGGAAGTAGTCAAAATAATGACGCGGGCGCGTGGAAACTCACCGCGAATGGCGATGAGCGTGTCAATGCCATTGGTCCCGGGCAGCCGGAGATCCATCAGGGTGATGTCCGGACGGTGCCGGCGGAATTCTTCCAGAGCCTCCGAACCGTTGCCCGCCTGAGCAACCAGCAGCATGTCGGGCTGAGACGCAATAATCGTGTTCAAGCCTTCGCGGAAAACCGGATGGTCCTCAACGCTCAGAATGCGAATCGGCTTAGGAGTAGCCATCGCAACAGGCCTCATTCCTGCGGCGATCATTGTACTGGATTTTGCTCTTACCGCATTAGGAATGAACCGCTGCGGAGCAATCAGGATTGTTGAAGGCGCACACAGTACTAAGTACCTGTAACAGAACACTCCCAGATTTGAAGCGCCCACTTGTCCGATTAGGCCGTTTTGCGTCAACTTGACTTCGAGTTAATGGTGTGGCTTGCTCCAAGCCCTTTTCAAGATCGCGAGCCTCACGTAACGACGCCTTCACACTCGCTGTAGATGGGTGTCTTTGAACCAATGTCCGGTTTCAGGATATTTCAACCCGGCGCCGATTAGGCGGTCAAAGCCTATATGACACAACCAAATGAGCGCGAAGGCGAGCAGGAACGTTCGGTGCAGCGCAAATGACGATGCGGCGAGAGCGGCCGGTAGAACCTCGGTGTGCACAAGGTTATAGAGGCTTGACCCCAGTTTCCGGTTTACCAGGAAACCCAGCAGCGAGATGTCCGGCCAGAGACAGAGCGTCACGAAGAGGATCCAACCGGCTCCCAGGGAGTAATAGAAGAAGATGCCACAAAAGAATAGAGCGGCACCTTCCAACCGGAGCAATAGGGCAGGAGACATAGGCGAGAATAATACGCCGACGGCGATTACTTGTTCAAGACTCGCGGGCGAAAAGTCGGCTTTGGACATTCAGCGACAATCATTCGGCCAGTGAAATCAATACAGTCGAAACCACAGGACGCGAAAGGCGCTTTGTGCGAATGACGTTGCGGCTGCGGACCAACGTTACAGGCTTGGCGTCTGTTCGAAGCCGGTTTCCGAAGGGAGCCAGGTTCCCGAAGCGTAAGTCCCTTGGGAGCCCAGAAAATCCTGGCGATACTCTGTCGGGCTGATTCCACAGACATCACGAAAGACCTGGGCAAAGTGCTGCTGGGTTTTGAATCCAGAGGCCACGGCCACGTCCAATACTCGAGCATCGGGAACACGCAACATGGCTTTGGCACGGTCAACCCTTAGACGAAGGACAAATTGATGTGGGGTCTGGCCCGTTGACTTGCGAAACATCCTCGCGAAGTGAGCTGTACTCAAGCCTGCGGCTTGCGCCATCTCGTCGAGACTCAAGTCGTCTTCTATCTTGGCATCGACCAACTCTCTAACCCTTCGCAAGCGCGCTGCGCCTAGTCCTCCCCGGTAAGCCTGCACCGGGCGATGCCTTACCGCGTGACCATTGACCAGCGCGACGGCCATCGCCTGTTCGAGAGAATCGAGAAACAACCGCCCGTTTGGATAGCCAGCAACCATCTCCGCATGAGCAGCCGCAACCAGCGCAACCAGGCGCGAGTCAGCAAACTTGCGCGAAGCGCGCAGTTCTACCTCGCCAGTTGCTGCCGTAGAGGCGGCCATCATCGCCGCATCGGAAATACCAAGCTGCAGATGCTGGACTTTCATGAGTCCGACCCATTCCCCCACATGGCGCTCGCACAATGCCAGGTCGCCCGCCGCGTAGTCGAACTTCTCTAAGGCGGAACGCCGCGAGCCCCATTCAATTGAGCCGGGCCTCAACATCATTGCGAATGCCTGATCATGCCGCACCCAATGACGTGGCTCTGAGACAGAGTCGGGGGAAACGAGTTCAACTTTCATTGTCTTACTCCATGCCTCGTTTTGCAGATAACATCGCCCGCGCTGACCCGACTCAATTAGACCTTAGTACCAGTGAAACTCTCGTCTGATCTTTCTTGATTGCGGATCTCCTACTGCATGAGCTCCTGCCAGCTTCGCCTCATGGGAACGGGGCGACTTGGCGATCACACGCGAAGAATGGGAGCGCCAAACGGAGCGCCCGTGGCTCCGCCATCCACCATCAGTTCGATTGCGTTCACGTACGAGGAGTCGTCCGAGGCAAGAAAGAGCACGGCTTTGGCAAGTTCTTCAGGCTCGCCCCATCGTCCCAGCGGCACTGAGGACGAGACGAACTTCGCCAACTTAGCGGAGTCTTCTGCTGAAATAGAGGCGCGCGGCCCGCGCTTCCAGATGGGAGTCTTCGTCGCGCCGGGTGCAACGACATTCACGCGAATGTTGCGTGGCGCCAGGTCTGCGGCGATGGAACGCGCCATCGAGACGAGGCCGCCCTTGGTGGCTGCATATGCAGCAACGCCAGGCTGGCCGAGATAGGTGTGTACCGACCCGTTAAAGATGATGCTGCCGTTGTCGTTCAGCAAAGGCGCCGCTGAATTCACGGTAAAGAAAGCGCCACTAAGGTTGGTGTGAATCACATTCTCAAAAGTCGCCTCATCAGTCGAACCGGTAGGCGTCCGGCCAGAGATGCCGGCATTGGCGAAGACAATGTCTAGTTTCCCGAAATCTTTGGCCAGGGCTGCAAAGAGCAGCTTTCGGTCTTCCGCAATGGTGAGGTCAGCGCGGTAGCCGCGCGCTCTCGGTCCGAGTTCGGCCACCGCCTGATCCAGCGTCGTCTGATCGCGGCCGGTAATGGCGACGCGCGCGCCCTCAGCAATGAAAAGCCGGGCTGTGGCCAATCCGATACCACTGTTACCCCCGGTAATAAGAGCGTTCTTGCCTGTGAGCTTCATAATGCCTCCTTTTTGTACGACCGGCATCAAATATGATGACCGTCATACTTGGTATATGATGGCCATCATAGATGGAGGATGCAGAAAAAACATGCGCTATCCCGCCGAAGAGACCGCCGCAAGACATGAGCGGATTGTGAAGGAGGCTTCCCGTCTATTCCGTGAACGCGGATTCGAGAACGTAAGCGTGGGCGAAGTGATGAAAGCCGCCGGCCTGACGCATGGGGCCTTCTATGCCCATTTCGGTTCGAAGGAGGAACTCGAGGCGGCTGCCGTTGCCTACGGCCAAAAGATTTCGTTAGATCGCATGCAGCGCAGTAACAGCAAGAAAAAGAAAGAATCATATGTTGACAGGTACCTGAGTCCGCGGCACCGGGACAATCCAGGCGACGGCTGCACCATGGCCGCCTTGTCGCAGGAGGTGGCCCGCTCGACGCCTGCTTTGAGAGCGGCATTCGAGCAGGGATTTCAGGAGATTATTCCCGCGTTAGGTGTCGAAAGGAAAGAAGCCATCTTTCAGGCAGCGGCCATGATCGGTGCTGTTGTACTGGCTCGCGCCGTCAGGGATCCGCAACTCTCCGACGAAATTCTAAGGAGCGTTCGACAAAAGCTCGGCTGATTGGCGCTCCGGCCGGTAGGGCTCGCTCGCCACGAAAAGGCCTGCGAGAACCGAGCCTCCAGGAGCCCACCCCGCTTTTGTCATCGTCTTGAACTGTGGGATCGGATCGAGGTTCAGACAATTGGAGCCGATAAGCACACCTGATGACTGATAAGAATTACTGCGGAATCAAGCAGTACCGGCACCGCGTCTATTCAGGTGTCGCGCGGAGAGTGAGCGCGGCAGGAATGATGATTAAAAGGAGGGAAGTATATGACATCGCAAATCGTTGAATTCGAAATCAGTTCTTCCGGCGCAGCGCCTGGCTCAGCAAGTGTGAAACCAACAGAATCCATCGCTTTCAGCAACGGACGGCAGTCTCTGGATCGTTCGGTCTGGTACAACGGTTCGCTGATGACCTTTCTGGCCACCGGCGAAAAGACGCAAGGCCAGTTCGCGTTGATCGAAGCGGTCTCCAGAAGGGGCAATGTGCCGCCTCCACATATCCATCATCGGGAAGATGAGATCTTTTTCCTACTGGAGGGCGAGATCGTGGTTTCGGTCGAGGGCCGCACAATCAAGGGAAAGCCGGGAACTATGGTCTTCTTACCGCGCAATGTCCCTCACTCCTTGACAATCGAATCGGAGCAGGCCCGGATGCTCATTATGGTGACTCCCGCCGGGCTGGAAAGATGGTTCAAGGAATTCAGTGCGCCGGCGCCGGCCATGACGTTGCCGCCGGCCGATGAGCCTGCGTACGGGGAGTTACAAAGAATGCTCGAGGCCGCTCCGCGATACGGCATAGAGTTTGTAGGGTGATGGCGCCTCCTTGGAGAAATGGATCGAGAGTGAACCGGGGGCAGCGGGATGTTTCCAGGTCAGAAAATATTCCCTCCGTCCCCGATTTTTTGTCCTCAGAAGGGGCGGAACGCGGTCCAGAAAAAAGCCGGTCCAGCAGGCTCGAATACCAGTATCGCGACCGCCGCTACTCCCTCAATATCTGGTGAACGAACGAGATCGCGATCGACCCTTCGCCGACAGCCGAGGCGACACGTTTGACGTTGCCTCCGCGAACATCCCCGGCAGCGAAAATTCCGGGCACACTGCTTTCCAGCAGGTAGGGACGACGGGTGAGAGGCCAGCGCGCTCCGGCCAGCTCTTCTGACGAAAGATCAGAACCTGTTTTAATGAAGCCCTTATTGTCGAGCACGACGCAGCCGTTCAGCCAGTCGGTGTTGGGGCTCGCTCCTGTCATTACGAACACATGACCGATGTCCCTCTCCTCGGTTTTGCCGGATTCTGCATTCCGCCACGCAACCCCTTCCAGATGGCGGGCGCCTTTGAGGCTGACAATTTCCGTGTGCACCAGCAGGCTGATGTTAGGCGTTTGTTCAATGCGACGAATGAGGTACCTCGACATTGTGTCAGTGAGGCCAGAACCCCTGACGAGCATATGTACGTGCTTTGTGCTTCCGGCCAGGAAAACAGCGGCCTGGCCCGCGGAATTCCCGCCGCCAACCACGATGACTTCCTTGCCACCGCACAACTGCGCTTCAACCAGAGTTGCGGCGTAATAAATGCCGGCTCCTTCAAAGCGGGATGTGTTTTCAATCGGCAACTTGCTGTACTTGGCTCCGGTAGCGATAACGATCGCGCGCGCCGGGATCCTGGTGCCATCTTCTACCTCGAGTTCATAAGGCCTATGGTCGCAGGCCAGCCGGGTACCCGCACTGAGCAACATCTGGGCTCCGAATTTCTGTGCCTGAGTCTGAGCCCGGCCAGCCAGATCGTTTCCGGAAATTCCGGCTGGAAACCCAAGATAGTTCTCGATCCTGGAACTCAAACCTGCCTGACCTCCAGGCGAGTCGGTTTCCACCATCAACACGTCAAGCCCTTCCGAAGCACCATACACGGCCGAGGCCAGTCCCGCAGGCCCTGCGCCCACGATCACCAGGTCACGCACCCGGGTTCCTTCCACTGCTTCGTTGAAACCAAGACAGTTGGCAATCTCGCGATTTGTGGGATTACGCAGGACCATTTCGCCGCGACAAATCACCACAGGCGTCTGATCGACAGAAACGTGGAGCTGATCGAGGAGACCTTGAACGTCGGCGTCGCGTTCCAGATCGACATACGTATAGGGATGCCCGTTGCGTGCGAAGAATTCTCTGATGCGTAGGGTGTCCGCGGAATTGCTGGAGCCAACCACGGTTGCATCGCCAAGGCCGTGCGCCAGCATTTCCACCCGCCGAGCAATGAAAGCGCGCATGAGGATCTCGCTCAGCTCCGCATCCCCTTGCATCAGGGTAAGAAAGCTTTCGCGGGAGACCTGGATGATTTCTCCATCTAGCCGTGCACGCATGCGAGCCATCGCACGACGCCCCGAGATGGTGTTGATTTCGCCAGTGAACTGGCCAGCCCGCATAATGGCAATAAGAGTTTCGGTTGTAGCTGCCGGGCGCACAATCTCCAGTTCGCCTGAAATGACGACAAAAAATGGAGTGACCCTATCCCCTGGTTCCATCAAGACCTCGCCGGTGCGCACCGTACGGAGGCGGCCGTGCCTGGCAACGCGTGCAATTTGCGCCGGAGTCAAAGTCGGAAAGATCTTCTCAGAACGGGAAGCGGTCAGCGGAAGCGGAGTGTTCGGTTCGCCCATACTACCCATTTTATTTCCCGGCTGATCAGGACCGTAAACGAAAGCGCAAGCGGGGTACTAAAACTCGAGGCGGACGGGAGGTTTCCAGGTCAGAAAGCATGCCGTCTGTCCTCGATTTTTCCCGTGATTTTTCTGGTTTCGTGTAGTGGTTGAGAAGGCGTAACCAGCGGGGCAAGAATCTCACGCGCTAACGATCTAGCAGCAGCCAATAAACAGGCTTACGTCCTTCGCATTTCGCGCGATCAGCAAGTTGTATGTTTTCAATCCACTGAAGCGGTTCGATCCCGACTAGCTCCACCATGTACAACCCATTTGTTCTGTCACTCACAGCGTGCCCTGCTTGAGCCGCCGCAGCGCCAGGTCGAAGACCTCCCTCTAGAAATCGAACTTGAGTCCGAATTCAAATACTCGCGGTGACGCCAGACTAAAAACGCCTGTGCCGACTCCCACGCGATTGGCTGCTCGGTCCTGGTAAGTGGTACCGTTGATCGAACCAGGCGAACCATTGAGCAAGGGGCTCATTGTGCCCGGAGGCAAATCAAAATTGGCGAAGTTGAAGAGGTTATAAGCTCCGACACTTGGCTTCAAGACATACTTATCATGGAAAGTGTGCTTCCATTCCAGTTTCATATCGAAGGATCGCAGCCAATCCACATTGACCTGTCCGGACGGAGCCAGCGGTACGGAACTTGCGACACCACCCAGTGCCTGCAGTTGCGCCAGAGTGAGCAGACCGTTGTTGATCAGAGTCTGGCCTGCCGGGGTTGCTTGATTGGCAATCGTGTTGTTGTAGTTCTGAAGCACCTGGTTGATATTGCTCGCGCTGACCCCGCGCCCAAAGCTCCCCATTTTTGTGCCTGGAAGCGGATCTCCAACCGTTCCATCTCCCGTGAAGTCGGTCCGGTAAATCTCTCCTGGTCCCAGTCCGCTATTCGGTACGATGAGCGGCAGGGGAAGGGCGCTGTAAAAGTGCGATACAACACTGGAACTGAAGCCAAAGGGCAGATCTGCAGTTCCGCCGAAGGAAAGTTGGTGAGTCCGATCCAGCAGGTTTGGCCCCATGTAGCGCATCGGCTGGGCGTTGTCTAAAGCGTTATTCACGAGATCAAGATCGGACTGCGCAATCGTCAGATAGTTGCCAGCGCCGGCGCTTACGAATCTCGACAAGCTGTAAGACAGCTGGAGGTTGGCTCTACGGATGCCCGGGATTGGCCTGTCCACCTGCTCCCGAAGCTTGGCTTGGAATGCGTTGTAGACAGCACGGCCCGTCGAATTGGCCATCATCACCTGAGGAAGATTGGCTTTGACGCCGGAGAACGCGCATCCAGAAGCGATCGGGCATGTGCCGCCAAAATCCAGGGCCGGGGATCCCATCCCATTTCTCGCGTAATCAGCAATCTGGGCTCCGTTCGCGATCGCGCAATTGATCGAAGCTGCATCTATACCCGTGCCACAACCGAAAGCTCCGTTGGTGCTGGAGATCGCAGCCTCAGCTGCTGACTTATTAAAGTACCTGACGTCTCCAACATGGTTCTGATCAACGCCAAGCAAGAGTTGCGTTGCGACATTGCGGACATAGTCCACGGAAAACACGGTATTCCGTGCGAGTTGCCGCTCCACGCCGATATTGATTTGCGTCGCCCGGGGGGTGTGGTAGTCCGGGCCAAGCATCTGCGATCCCGGGACGCTTCCTCCAATGTTAATGCCCTGCGCCAGCAGATTGCCGGCATAGCCCGGGTTTGGCGCCGTCAGGCTGAACTGACTAAGCGCCTGGAGCTGGTTTTGAAACGCACCAATTTGCTGTGCGACCTGACCTACGGCAACTCCGGAACTCGGACCGCAGAATGTCGGCAGCAATGTGGTTGACGCCGTGGGAACTGGAACGGCTACGCCCGGACCGAAACAGGCCGGGGCCACAGCCTGAAAAGTACCCGATTGCAAGCGGAACGGCCGGTCACCGTATACGTTGTTGAAGACAGCATTGTCATAGAAAACGCCGATGGCTCCACGTACGACGGTCTTGCTGTCGTTCCACGGATCGTAAGCAAAGCCAAACTGGGGAGCGAAATCCAGATTGGGCTGTTTGACCGGCTTCGCCCATGCTGTGCCCAAGGCCGCCAGTTCAGGCAGGCCCGGCAAGTCGTTATCCGAGCGGCCAGTGTCTCTTACATACCGAACCCCAAAATTCACAGTCAAATTGGACTTGGCCGTCCATTTATCTCCGATATACATGGCAAGCCGGTTGTCAGGTCCTAACCCGCCGGCCTGGTAACCTAAGGCGGGTTTCTCCGATACATATCCGTTCCCTGTGCCCAACAAGACCAGTTCCACCGGATAGTTCAATGGGTTGTTGTGCCCACCGGCAAAGCAAGGGATTCCGGGACCGCATGAATTGTCTGCAAAGTTCTTTTCCGTGTCCGTGAGGCCGATCTGCGCCTGCGGCCCGGCCCCGAAGAATGCCGCATTTCCCACATCCAGAATATGGTTGTAGTCGGCGCCATAACTCAAGATGTGCGAGCTGAATAGCTTTACGCCGTCATATTTGATCTGGCGGTCGTTTTGCAGCGTAAATTGGGGCGCCAGCAAATTTGGGCCAGTCTGTAGAGGGCCGATCACCAGGCTGATGGGCAAGTTGGCCAGGGGTAAGCCGCTGCCCTGGGTTGCATCGGCGATGTTGTTTTGAAAATTCAAAAAAGAAGCGCGGATGCTGTGAACAAAAGAACCGGTCATAAAATCCAAACCGACTGCATGATCGCGCGAGTAGTTCTTGCTGGAGTACACCTGAAAGCTGGAGGACCAAAATGTGGAGTGATCACTGGAATCAAAATATGTATAGCGGTAAAACAACCGCGCACTGTTCTTCAATTGGTAATCAAGCCGTGCCAGGGCTTCGTTCTCCCTAAACGGCGCGGAAAAATTTCCTGAGAAGGAGGTAAATGGATCCGGCAATGCGACTGCCGCTTGAAGGTCCTGTTTCGTGCGCTCTCCGGCTACGAAGAAGAAAAGCTTATCTTTCTTGATGGGGCCGCCAAGCCGACCACCGGATTGGTTTCTCTGAAATGGAGAGTTCAGGCCGGGGCCTGCAGGTAGTGCTGCCGCCGCTGCACTGTCGCGAAAGAGCGAAAACCCCTGTCCATGCCAGGAATTTCCACCCGAACGGGTAACAACGTTGACGGCACCGGAGGACGTAAGCTCGGTGGAAAGATCGAGAACCGACTGGTTGAGCTGAAATTCCTGAATCGCGCTCTGAGGAATGTCCTGGGTCGTGGTGCCTACTGTTTCGTCGCTGACATCGACTCCGTCAACTTCAATTCGTGCGCTTCGTCCAAACCGGCCTCCGAAGGAGATGGAGGAGTATCCAACCTTGGTGGGATCAAAATTCGTGCCGTCCTGGATCTGCACGCCCGGTTCGAGCTGGGCCAGGTCGAGAAAGTTACGCCCGTTGATCGGCAGGTCTTCAATCTGTTGCTTGTTCAGAACGCCTCGAATTGAGCTTTGATCCGTATTTACCCGAATCTGGTCCGCTGACACCTGCACAACCTGGGTCTCAGTTCCAACGCTAAGCCTGGCCGAAACAGGTGTTACCGTTCCAACCTCAACGGCGACTTCTCTCTCCAACTGCTGGAAACCCGCCGCCTCGATTTGTATCTTGTATTGCCCTGGAATCAGAAGACTGATGCTCGAGAGTCCGGACGATGACGTGAGGGTCGTGATCCTCTGACCAGTAGCCTCGTTTGTCACTGATACTTTCGCCCCCGGCACCATTGCACCGGCTGTATCTGAGACCGTGATTGCAATACTCCCCGTGGCCACAGTGACCTGCGAGAAAAGGCTGGATGGAAGCGCCATCAGCAGCAGAAGGGCGCACAACAAATATAGGGTCTTTCTCGTCAAAGACTGACTCTGCATCAACTTCTCCATTGAGTCTTGCGTTTGGGCGATCCGCGTTCTGGGCGATCCGCGTTCTGGGCGATCTGCGTTCTGGGCGATCTGCGTTCTGGGCGATCTGCGTTCTGGGCGATCTGCGTTCTATAGTTGGGCGAATTATGGTCCGTTTTCTGCTACGGGGATAGGTAACATCAGTACTATGGTCTATTGCTGAAGAATTTCTTAAACATTGGCTCGGTGCTTAGGTCGAAATCACCCGACCCAATCAGGAATATCCCGATGGAAATCCGCTCTAGCGCCACCGGCGATGCAGTATTGGCGCCGGACGCTCAAGATCCGCCGGGATCCGCAGGATTGTATCGAGGAATTGTGAATGCAAGACCGTTATGCGCCCATCCTGCGTTATCCACGCCATCGACATGTGAAATACCTCGCAGCGCAGCCGAACAAGGAGCTGGGTTAGCGGGACGAAGCGATTAGCGCTACAACTCCGCCATAGCTGCTCCACCGCGGCCCCGATTCAGGCACAGTATCAGGCAGTCATCGACAAGTACCGTCCAATTGCAGCGATATAGCTCAAGCCCCGTTTGATTTTGCGCAACATATTTGAAACTTTCAAATAGCAACTGCACAACCCAAAATAATCAGGGCAGGTTGTTGAAAGCGACCTGTCATTTTCTTTTTGCATAGCCTTGCTATCTCTTTTTCAAGAATGTGAAAGTCGGCGATCTTCAGAGTTGAACAACATTCATTTTTTTATGTTGATGCAATTCCATTCGCGGTGTCAGAATGGCACGGTTGTTTATTGAACATCAATGAATTGATTTTGAACCAAGTTTTACCTGGACTTCGGTTGGCTTACGGTCTTCGCGCGGCTCCGCCTGTGCCTACTCGCCCTGAGCTCCTCATCTTTAGAAAAGTTATGTGTCTCCGCTGACAGGGGATGACAGCGGTCATCCGGTCATTGGCTTTGCTAATTGGTGCGTAGTTTCGCGAGCGCATGCTTCCTCATGCGCAAGAGGAGTTACAAAGGAATGCGAAATAGGCGTGCGCTTTTCCTTGCCACCCACTGGGGCAGCAATCCAGTGTCCTACCGATACGATTTTTTGACTTTGCTGCCAGTAGCCAAGCAGTACCTTCCACAACCCTATAACCCTCGTCCCACGGGATCCAATTGGTTCTTCCTGGTGACGAATGCAGCCCCCTAGCTCCGTTGGACCGGGAGAGAAGTGTCGCGTCTGAGCTTCTCTTCAAAACATGGTTTCCAAAACTATCGAGGAGAAAAAAATGTCCCCATCGTGGCGTGGTCGAATTTTGCTTCTACTTCTTTTATCGATTTGCTCAGCCCTGCCCTCACAGGCGCAGGTTTCACAGGCAACAACTCCAGAGCAGGGAAGTGCGACGCAGGCACCATCATCAATTCCTCCGGGTTTTCGCGTCGTTCCATTCCGTGATCCCAATTCCAATACCGCAGTCGTAGGCTTCGCCGCTCCGGCCGGAGCGCACCTGCAATACTTTGGCGGGCCGGTGATTTCGAATGTCCAGATTGTGGAGGTGCTGTACGGAAATGGTTCCTATCTTCCGCAGGTCGCCGGAACCGTGACTCCTAACGTCGGCACCTTCTTCAGCGACATCACTGGCAGCAGCTTCATGGACATGTTGAGCGAGTACAACACCACCATCGCGGGCGGAACGAATCAGGTCATCGGTCACGGCACATTTGTCGGATTGTTCACCATCATTCCGTCGGCGGCCAACAACGGCACCACCATTTCGGACGCCCAAATCCAGTCCGAACTACTCGCTCAGATCAATGCAGGGCATCTGCCGTCGCCGGTTACCGACGCCGCGGGTAATGTAAACACTCTTTATATGATTTACTTCCCACCGGGAAAGCAGATTACGCTGGGTGGATCCAACAGCTGCCAAGCCGGCGGATTCTGCGCATTTCATGGCACGACGACCAATACCATCAATACCCGCCACGTCCTCTACGGCGTGCACCCTGACATGCAGGCCGGGAGCGGTTGCGATGTAGGCTGCGGCAACTCCACGGTCTTCAACAATGTCACCTCGGTCAGCAGTCATGAGTTCTCTGAGGCAGTCACAGACGCGGACGTAGGTATTGCGACTACCTTCGGGCCCCCACTTGCCTGGATGGACCAGCAATTCGGTGAAATCGGCGATATCTGCAACGGCCAGCAGGGCCAATTTAACGTCAATGGGACCACATACACGGTTCAATTGGAATTCTCGAATCGCCAGAACAATTGCATCCTGCCGCCGGCTAATGTCAACAATCCGAACTTTACGCTTTCGGCTTCGCCTGCCAGCGTGAGCGTAAACCAAGGGAGCAGCGCCAGCAGCACCATCACTGTGACTCCTTCCGGTGGTTTCACAAGCGGCGTTAGCCTCTCTGCGTCGGGTCTGCCGGCGGGTGTAACGGCTACTTTTGGGGCCAATCCGGCCACCTCGACCAGCTCCGTAACGTTCACGGCAAGTTCAACCGCGACCACTGGAACTTCCACGGTAACCGTCACCGGCGTGTCTGGTGCGCTGACTCATACCACCACTATTTCTCTCACCGTCAATGCCGTGGCGGCGCCAAATTTCTCCCTTTCTGCCTCGCCCGCCAGCGTAAGCGTCACCCAGGGCAGCAGCGCGAACAGCACAATTACCGTGACTCCTTCTGGTGGCTTCACCGGTAGCGTAAGTCTGTCAGCGTCGGGCTTGCCAGCAGGTGTAACGGCCACCTTTGGAACCAACCCAACCACCTCAACGAGCGTTGTGACCTTTACGGCGAGTTCCGCCGCAACCACTGGAACTTCCACAGTAACGATCACTGGAACTTCCGGCGCGCTCACGCACACTACCACCATTTCTTTAACTGTCAATGCTGTGGCGGCTCCCAACTTCTCGCTTTCGGCTTCGCCCGCCAGCGTAAGCGTAACTCAGGGCAGCAGCGCGAACAGCACAATTACCGTGACTCCTTCTGGTGGCTTCACCGGTAGCGTAAGTCTGTCAGCGTCGGGCTTGCCAGCAGGCGTGACTGCCAGCTTTGGCGTCAATCCGACCACCTCTACCAGTGCTGTTACCTTGACTGCAAGTTCAACGGCAACGACTGGAACTTCAACGGTGACCATCACCGGAACCTCCGGCGCGCTCACGCACACCACGGCCATCTCGCTCACCGTAAATGCTGCAGGTGGAAATGGCGGAGCCGTAACGCTCACGCCAGCGAGCCTTAACTTCGGTACCATCCCGGCGGGCACCGCCACGGCATGGCAGCCGTTTACGCTGAAGAACACCGGAACAACTACGGTATCTGTAACCAATGAGACGGTTTCCGCGCCGTTTGTGGTGTTCAGCCAGTGCGGCACAACGTTCTCCTTGTCCGCGGGAGCCAACTGCACGATCTATGTCATGTTCGAGCCAACCACGGCGGGAAGCTTCACCGGCACCTTAACCGTGACCGACAGCGCGGGCACGCAAACCAGCAGCCTGAGCGGCACAGCGAACTAAGACTGAAGTAGCTACTCGGCAGCGAAGGCCGGCGTCATCGAGGGGATAGATCTATAGGATGGTCTTGAATTTCCAGGTTTTTCCTGGAAGTCGAGATTACCTTGAATGCGCCGGCCCTTTTTTATTGTGCAAATACCTCCCCATGAGCCGTTGGCGTTTCTATTGGCCTGGGAAACTTTGCTCCACATGGGAGAGATTAAGTAGCACAAATGGATTACAAGTAGTTTGGGCTCAGAAACGCCTCAGCATCTTCACGCTAGCATCTCCCGATGGAGGCTCGGGTCGCTCGGCCATCACTCAGGCCCGAGTTCGCAAAAACATCATTGAAACGATTTAATGAAAAATGTATCTTGTTTGCGTAATTTTGTGCGGGCGCACCGGAAGTTGCCTTGTTCTTCCGAGCTAAGGGTAACTTTGTGCCGCCACGCAGGGGCACTGTGCCCCTGATTTCAGACGCCAACCACGGGAACCCGATGTTCCGGTCCTTTTCCTTGCCGGACAGAGCGCTCCACAACAAAAGCCTGGGATTCCGGGCATGGAATTGATTAATTGCCGGTTGCCAGAAGAGAGCGAAGGGACTTTGTCCAGCGCTGTTGAATGGCTTCATTGCTCGCTGCGCAACCGATCGTCAGCGCAGTACCCAAAAAGGGGTAACCAGTGCGGAGAATCTCGATGAAACAGAAATGGTTGTTGCGGGTCGTTATGTCCTTGCCGGCATTCTTGATGCTGGGCACGTCATCGGCATCGGCGCAGGCCAGCTGCGCTCCACCTTGGCAGATTGGAATTCCCATCACTGCTGGTGAAGTGCTTTCCTTCAATGGACACAACTGGAAAGCAATACAAGCGGAAACCCAGACGGTGGATGGCTGGCAGCCGCCCAATGTGCCGGCGCTGTGGTCCGATGCGGGGGCTTGTACGGCTGGGGCGCCGAGTCCGACTCCAACTCCAACCCCTACGCCCACGCCGAATCCAAGTCCGACGCCTACACCGACACCTACACCAACACCGACTCCAGTTCCCAGTCCGAGTCCAACGCCGACACCGAGCGGAGCGTGCGCTTCCCCCTGGAAGATTGGAATATCGATCACAGTAGGTGAAATTCTCTCCTTCAACGGACACAACTTCAAGGCGTTGCAGGCAGAATCTCAGACCCTGGATGGCTGGCAGCCGCCCAATGTACCCGCGCTCTGGCAGGATCTGGGTCCCTGCAGCGGAGGCACGCCCACGCCGACACCGACGCCGACTCCAACTCCAACACCCACTCCAACTCCAACAGGTACTCCTACGCCGACACCCAGTCCCACGCCCACGCCGGCGCCTGGTCCGGGTAACGGACGGATTCTGGTGGGATACTGGCACAACTTTGATAACGGGACAGGGTTCATCCCGCTTCACAACGTGCCACCCGCGTATGACGTCATCAATGTAGCTTTCGCTGATGCGGCTGGAAGCAGCATTACCTTTACGCCGTTCTCTGAAACTCCCACCCAGCTCGCCTCGGATATCAGCTTCCTGCACTCTCAGGGGAAAAAGGTCATTTTGTCGATCGGGGGCGCTACCGAGACAATTACGCTGAATACTTCAGGGGACGTGAGCACATTCGTCAACAGCGTCGTCGCCGTCATCAAGCAGTATGGATTTGATGGAATCGATATCGATTTCGAGAACAATTCATTGCAGTTGAATGCTGGCGACACAAATTTCGCCAGTCCGACGACGACGGCGGTGGTCAATCTGATTTCCGCTTTGCGACAGCTGCACACGCAGTTCGGAGCGAACTTCATGATTACCTTTGCTCCGGAAACATTTTTCGCCCAGCTTGCGTTCCAGTTTTACGGCCCTGGCCCCTTCAATGGCCAGGATCCGCGAGCTGGCGCGCAACTGGCTGTTATCAATGCCGTCCGCGACATCCTCACCTATGTCTGGACGCAGGATTACAACTCCGGTCCCATCCAAGCCCTGGATAGTAACGCTTACAGTTCGGGGGTCGGCGACTTCCCGGTTTCCATGACCGAGATGCTGGTGCACGGCTTCCCGGTCGCCAACAACGCTGGGACCTTTGTGGGTCTCAGACCTGACCAGGTTCTGGTTGGCGTACCGGCCAATCCTCAGGCCGCAGGCAGCGGTTTCTTGTCTGATCCTCAGCTCGAGGCAGATTTCAGTTATCTGATTGGAGCCGGCCCGCAACCGGGCAGCTATAAATTGCAGACGCCCGCGGGATATCCCAATCTTCGCGGGATCATGACGTGGTCCATCAATTGGGATAGCTTCGGTGGCTTGGCTTTCTCGGGCGGGCTGCGGACCTATCTGAATTCATTGCCGCCAATTCAGTGACATGTGTGGGAAGTTGGAGGCTTTGAACAAAGAGGGCGGGTCATTCCGGCTTGCCCTCTTTCCTATCTAGCGATTGCCGCGCAATCCAGTCACGATGGCTTTGCGCTAGTTTCTGGCAATGTTCTTTCTGGTTCTCGCTATGGGTGACCTTGGTTCAAGCGCTGCTCAATCTGTGCAAGAACTCATCCGGGATGAGTAGGTTGTTGCGTACTTGCCCAGTGCTTTCCAAGCCCGGCCGCTCTCATGCCTGGCAGATCGCATTTCCCTGTTCTAGCCGGGGCGACCATCCTAAGTGTATTTCCCGTTTTGGCCCTCCCCACTTCCGAGGTTTGTCGTTTGTTCCAACCAATTTGAATTTGAATTCCATTTGGATATGAAAAGTCATTTGTAGATCTACAGGTTTCAATAAATCGATTCAATTGCAAAAAAATATCGATTTAATAGAAATAAATTAGATTCATGAGCATCATTCTTCACTAGAATGTCACGCCATGAAAACTAGTAAGCGCGTTTCGCGCATGGAGGGTACATGTTGGCTCGAAAGCTCGGTAGTTTGTGGTCGCGGATGAAAAACATAACCTACATCTACGTGGCTGTAGGGATCATATTGTTTCTTGGTTACGTAGCCAGGGCAGATGTGCTGTTTGAGAATCTACTGGGTTTCTTGGATACTTCCGGACAAATCCAAACATTTTCGACAGCCGGCAACTTTGACGATTCAAATCCATTCAATCAATCCTTAGGAACCAATGGCCGGACCTGCGCAACTTGCCATCAGCAAAGCGATGGCTTGAGCGTTACTCCGCCACACATCCAGGCTCGATTCGATCAGACGAACGGAACAGATCCGATTTTTCGTACCAATGACGGTGCGAACTGTCCGACGGCTGATGTTTCCACGCTGGACGCGCGGCGCTCAGCCTACAGTTTGCTGTTGAATAAGGGTCTGATTCGCATTGAACTTCCTGTCCCGGCGAATGCGGACTTTACTGTGATCGCGGTGGACAACCCATACACCTGTTCAAGTACGACATCGCTCTCGATGTATCGGCGGCCGCTGCCGTCTACAAACCTGCAATTCCTGACGACAGTGATGTGGGACGGACGTGAATCATTTCCGGGACAGGACCTGCGATTCAATCTGAGTCATCAGGCACAGGATGCAACTGCCGGACATGCTCAGGCAGCGGTTCCACTTACCCAGGCCCAGGTCGACAGCATTGTAGATTTTGAGCTTGAGTTCTTCACCGCACAAGGCGTGGACAATGCCGCGGGGAGGCTCGACGGCGTGGGCGGCGCGTTTGGCGGCCCGCAGGTGGTATACAACCAACAATCATTCCTTGGGATTAACGATCCCTTGGGTGGCAATCCCAGCGGTGTTCCATTCGATCCTAAGATATTCAACATCTACGATCAGTGGAGCAGTCTCACCGGGACTGACACGCAAACACAGGCAAAACTGGCGATCGCCCGCGGCCAACAGGTATTTAATAGTATTCCGATCTCAATCACGGGTGTGGCGGGACTCAATGATGTGGCGGGACAACCCCGGATCATGGGCTTCTGCGGCACATGTCATGACACGCCGAATGTCGGCAATCACTCTGTTCCTCTTCCAATTAACATCGGAGTTGCCGATGTGTCCCGGAGGACGCCGGATATGCCGGTGTTCACTATCCAGAACAACACCACCGGCGAGGTGGTGCAGACCACCGACCCAGGCCGGGCGATGGTCACAGGCAAATTCAAAGATATTGGAAAGTTTAAGGGCCCCATCCTTCGCGGTTTGGCCGCACGAGCGCCTTATTTCCACAATGGTTCGGCCGCAACGCTGCTCGACGTGGTCAACTTCTACGATACCCGCTTCAACATCGGTTTCACCCAGCAACAGAAAGCGGACCTGGTGGCATTCCTTGGCTCACTTTGATTCTCCTCAGAAAACGGCAGGCCGCCCTTGATGGCGGCCTGCAATTTTTCCGCTTGAATTCCGTCATTCACAAATGATGCAGCTGATAAGAGTTATTCAGGACCGGCGTGAACACGCCGTAATGTTCCCCAAATCCGGCGGAGCCAATCGAAAGCCCCACAGCCAACCACTGTGCCGCCTCTCCGGGCTAATTTCCAGATTCCGGGTATCCGGGGAGTGGTCCACAATCAGATGTGGTCACTGTTTAAGCGCTACTCGTATTTCAGGGCCACCATCGGATCGACCTTCATAGCGCGACGCGCGGGAATGTAGCAGGCCGCGAGGGCGACAACCGTCAGCACAATGATGACGATGGCGAACGTGAGGGGATCTATCGCATTCACGCCGTACAAGATTGTGGTCATTAAGCGTGTCAATCCGGCGGCAGCGACCAGCCCGACGGCCACTCCGATAAGGGAAAGCCGCGCGCCCTGTCCGACAACGATTTTTAGTATGTCGCCTCTTTGCGCGCCCAGAGTCATGCGAATGCCAATTTCGTTCGTGCGTTGGTTGGCAACATAGGAAATCACTCCGTAAATTCCGACGCTCGACAGCCCGAGAGCCAGCGCAGCAAATGCCGCCAGCAGAATCATGGCGAAGCGCCGAGCGGCCAGCGAGCGGGCGATGACTTCCTCCATGGTTTCGTTATGAAACATCACCGCTTTACTGTTGAATCCACGGAGGGCCTCGCGGATAGAGCCGCCAACGGCGTCGGGCGAATCCTGCGTGCGGATCACGTAGCCGGTGAAGGGTGCGAAAGCTTTGGTCAAATCGTCGGGAAGCTGAAAAGCGGAGGTATAAAGCTGCGACTGCGTGCGCGTGTGGGCCAGGTTTTCATCCAAGCCGTACTGTTTGATATGGCCAACCACACCGACGATTTCCAGCCGTGTGTAGACCAGATCGAAATTGAGGCGCTTGCCGATGGGATCTTGACTGCCGAAATGCTTGCGAGCAAACTCTTCGTCGATGACGCAAACGCCCGGGGAACTGGCGTCGTCCTGCGCCGTGAGGAAGCGTCCACGTACGAGCGGGATTTTCATCACTTTCAGATAATCAGGCCCTACCAGATACCACAGGGATCCCGGCATGCTGTTATGTCTGGCGGGCTTCGGTTGCCCATCAATCCAAAAGTCCAGGTCATACCTGTCGCCCATGGGGAATGCTGCGTTCATCAGCGAAACTGACTGAACACCGGGAACAGCGGCAATTTTTTCGGTGAGTTGACGAAAGCTGGTTCGAATTTGCGCTGCCTCGCCGGTGGCGATGGAAGGCGGAAAACCAACTTTGAAACTGAGCACGTTGTGAGGATCAAAGCCGGGGTTGACGCGCCAGATGCCAACAAGAGTGCGAATGCTGAGCCCTGCGCCAACAAGGAGCACAACCGTGAGGGCCATTTCGACAACCACGAAGACACCCTGCGTGCGATAACGGGCGCCGCTTGCACCGCGACCTCCTTGTTTCAGAGTTTCGAGCAAACCGGCCTGCGACGTTTTGAGGGCCGGAGCGAGGCCGAACACAACTCCGGCCAGAAGAGAGACGACCAGAGTAAAGAGAAGGACGCGCGGATCAATCCGGACGTTGTCGGCGAGCGGCAAAGTGCTGGGAAGCACGGACAGCCCCACCCTGGTTCCCAATGATGCCAAGAGCAAGCCGAGCGCGCCTCCGGCAATGGCCAGCAGGATACTTTCGGTCAACAGTTGGCGGACGACGCGGCCCTGGTTCGCGCCTAGCGACGCGCGAATTGCAAATTCTCGCGCTCGCCCGGTAGCCCGCGCGAGAAGCAAATTGGCGACGTTAACGCAGGCAATCAGCAGCACGAATCCGACCGCGGCGAGCAGCACAAGCAGGAAGGGCCGGATATCCTGGACCATCTCTTGTTTCAGCGGCGTGACACGAATGCCGTTGCCTTTGTCGGTTTCGGGATAGGCAGCGGCGAGATTGCGCGACATTCTGTCCATGTCCGCCTGAGCCTGCGCCAGCGTGACGTCCTGCTTCAGTCGGCCTACGGCATAGATTCCCGGATGGAATTTGCGATCCTGCATCCACGGATTTTTGTCCGCACCAATCGGGAGGTAGACGTCACTCAGGCGAAAACTAATGTTCTCGCAGCAAAAATAGAAATTCTGCGGCAGTACACCCACAACGGTGTAGTCGATGCCGTCAAGGTTGATGGCCGTGCCAATGACGTCCGGTGAGCCGCCAAATTTCGTTTTCCAGAACCCGCCGCTGAGGATAACCGCGGGCGGACCGTTCAATTGGTCTTCCGCAGGCGATAAATTCCGCCCGAGAATGGGAGTGATGCCGAGGGTGGGAAAAAAGGTGGAAGACACTTCCGTGACGAAGACGCGCTCCGGGTCGCCCTGGCCGAGGAGGTTGGAGCTGATCAATGATTCGTAGACTGCGAGCGACGAGAAAGAATGATTGTCGCGCACCAAGTCGAGAGAGTCGGGATAGGAAAGCCAGGTTTCCAGGGATGTGGCGGTCCCGTTGCTTACCGTGACGAGCTGCTCCGGGTTCGGATACGGTAGCGGATTGAGAAGCACGCCATTCACCACCGAAAATAACGCGGTGTTGGCGCCAATGCCGAGCGCGAGAGTGAGGATAGCAACGGCGGTGAAGCCTGGAGATCTGCGCAAGACGCGCAGGCCGTAGCCGATATCCTGCCCTAAGTTCTCGAACCATTCCCAGCCCCACGCGATGTGACTTTCTTCCTTTAAGCAGGTTGGGTTGCCAAAACGGCGATGCGCCGCGGCCCGAGCATCCTCCGCCTCCATTCCGCACTCCAGCTGTTGCTCTCGACGCAATTCCAAATGCAAGCGCATCTCCTCTTCCAGATCCGCATCAAACTGCCGGCGATGAAGTAACATCCGGAGTCGCCTTCCCAGCTCGCGCACCCAATTCATGAGGGAACCCCTTTCAGACCGCTTCGATGACTCGTGTGATGGCTCCGGTGACGCGTTCAAAACGCGACATCTCGGCGGCCAATTGTTTCCGGCCCGTCGCAGTGAGCTGGTAGTAGCGGGCGCGGCGGTTTTCAGCCGTCGTGCCCCACTTCGCCGTCACCCAGCCTTTGATCAGCATCCGCTGCAACGCCGGATACAGCGAGCCTTCTTCAACTTGCAGGACAGCATCCGAAATGCGTTGAATAGAATTGGCGATTTCATATCCATGCATCTGGCCCGAGCGCGCCAGAGTTTTCAGGATAAGCAGATAAAGCGTTCCCGGAGGAATCTCGTCTCGTGGCAAAGCAGCCTCCATGGCATAGTTAGACTATGCCAGTCTGCAATGGTTAGCAGCCCGCGTCAAGCGAAATTCGGGGGGTGGGAGTAGTGGGGTTCGATTGTCGCTACCTTTCTCGTGACTTGCGAAGCCCGCCGAGCGTCCGCGGGTGCTCGCCAGAAAGCTGAGCACTATCGTCGTAGTTGCCTTCCCCGAGCACAGGGAGCATAAGCTCTCAACGCCTCGCGGCCGGCATCAGCTAGCGGAACCATAGTGACCAGATCGTATCCACCGTAGCGTGAGTAATAGAGGAGGCAACGAGCCGGCGCCGCTCTCTCCAGGCTCGTCCATAAAAAAAGCCTGCGACCGTCGCCAGGAGGACGTAGCGCCAGTTGAAAGTGCTGCGCTTGTTGAAATGAGAGAGACCAAAGAGTATTGAAGCCACCAGGAGCGCCCCGTGGCGCCCCATACGGCGTTCGAGCAGATTCTGGACCAGGCCGCGAAAGAACAATTCTTCCGGCACCGCGACAAAGACGAATGTGAATATCCAGGCTGCCGGAAGCATGAACAGTTGTGGCATGCTACGGTGAAAATGCAGAAACCCCAGCAGGAATCCAATCGGAATGACGATCGGAGCGTAGAAAAGGACTTCGCGCAGGCCTCCACTTAGGTCCGACCAGTGTGGAGCGAGGTCGTAGCCGATTCCATCCACGGGCTTCACCACCAGATAGCCGTAGAGAATCAGGTCCATCATGATCAGCTTTGGAAATCCCCCCAATCCGCCCGGCCAAATTGCCGGTCCTGGCGCGCCCCAAAAGGATGCAGAGTTCCAAAGCCCGAGATCGACACTCACGCCCACAGTGGCTAAGACAACCAAGTCCCACCAGCCGCCGGCGTGGATTGAAGATAAAGCTGAGCGCTGAAGGGCAGCGGTGGTAAGCAGGCCAATGGCGATGAAGGCCAGCGCGATGCGCCAATAAAAAGTGCCTCCTGGAATGGAAATCACAAGGTAGGGGAGCACCAGCAACGTCGATACTCCCAGTTGCATGAAGGGTCCGCGGAGTATGCGCCGCAACGGTTCGGCAGCCCCAAAACCGAAAAACCAGTACGGCGCAATCACTAACGCAAAAGCTATGAACGTAGACAGCGGATATTGTTCCAGTTGATGAAGACGAAAGAACCGGGCAATGAATCCAAAAACCGGAAGCAAGACGGCATAAGCCGCCGCGGCAAGGATGAGGCTCCGGGACCCTGTTTTTTTGCTTCCTCTATTGCTCGAGGCTGGATCGTTGTCATCCATATCCCGCTACGGACTTCCTCCGCCCAGAGCAGTTTGGATTGCTCTGTGATGATGTCTGATGCGGCTATGTCGATCATACCGCGGGACATCGTGGGATAGGGCACCAACGGACACTGTTTTCAATCGCCATGCACTGGCGAGTTACTGGGTTTCCGGGCAGTTTTTTTTTGCGGCCACCCGCGGAGGGTGCATCACACTCTTATTACTGTGCCTGAAGTTCGAAGATTACAGCTCCGGGATTCTTGTGAGATCGCAATTGGCTATGCGCTGATCCTTATCGTGGTGTGGACACCGAATCCGATTGCCCGGGTGCTTTTTTGGATAGCCTTTGCCTGGTTCGCTGTCTCCACCTTCATCGCCCAGCCAGGTTATAGCCAGCTGGGACTCGCGCTTTCATGGAAGCGCGCCGATGTAGTGCGCTCTCTGCTCCTGGTTTCAAGTGCCCTGGTGCTTGCCGGGATCGGGATCTTCAGCGCCAGCAGAATGCACACCCTGCACAGCCTTTATGGCTCGTCGCCTGTCCCATCGCATGTCTGGGGCTATGTCGTGTGGTCATTCATGCAGCAGTTTATCCTGCAGGGGTATTTCCTGGTTCGTCTGCTGCGCATTGTGCCCAACCGGACCACGGCAATTCTTCTCGCTGCGGTCATGTTCTCCTCAGTGCATTTACCGAACCCCCTCCTGACCGTTGCCACTCTTGTATGGGGAGCAGCAGCATGCGCGTTGTTCCTTCGCTATCGAAATCTGTATTCCTTGGGCGCAATTCATGCGGTCCTCGGGCTGTGTATCGCGTTCACCGTACCCAACGCTATTCATCACCATATGCGGGTGGGCCTCGGCTACCTTCGATACCACCACGAGTTTCCCGTTGCCCATCCGGCGAATAATACGAAAGCCCAAGGCACTTAGCCCTCGCGACGACGTTCTAAGTGCTCTTGACGTACGCAAAATACCGTCTTCTTCTTATAGGGCCTCCATTTTTGTAACAAATTGGTTAGCGCATTGGCATCCTTTAACGATCCTATCTGCTGGACAATCTCGACAAGTACTGCGTAGCGCGCTCTACACATGAATCCAAGCTAGCATCTGTGTCGATAACGAGTTTGGGGGAGTCAATCGGCTCCCACGTCTTGCGAATGCTTTGATACAGGTCTGGCGTTCGGTTCACGGCTGGGTGGACCCGCTCGAATACTGCTTTTTCTAGGCGTGCGAGCGCTGTTTGTTCAGAGCAGATGCATTCTAATATGGTCCAATTCACTTCCAGTTGCGAGCAGAATTCGAATACCCGTTCACGCTGGTAGCGTCGCGAAAAGGTTCTGCCATCCAAGAGAACATGCAACGACAAATTATTGCCAAGCAGATACGCCGCCGTCTGGAGCATGATCTCCTGGCAGAAGTCATCTTGGCCCCGTAAATATTCGACGTATTCCGGCCCAAATAGCGCCGCCCGAATGAGATCTTTATTCAGTACGGCACCTGGAAGCCGTTGCGCAAGCGATCGCGCGATGGTGCTCTTGCCCGTACCCGGTAATCCTGCCATGATCACAATCATCGGAGTTAGCTCCAGCGCCAGCATCGAGGCAAAGCGGAGATTACAAACAGTCCCGAGAAAACCTGATTGGACGCGCAGATATTAAGCGAGTTGCACCGCTTGCCCTACACCTTCGACTACAATCGTAATCGTTGGTGGATGCAGCAGTGTGGCATGAATCAGACAACGGTGCACGGCTTCTTCCACACCCTTACGGTGCTCGTCCCCGACCAAAACCGGCAGCTGTAAGTCAATTTTGAAATTCTCAAGGCGCGCCGGTCCCGTCGCTTTGCCCGCTGTCACGCGGACGCGAGTTCCCTCGCTGGCGAGGCCTTTCCTTCGCAGATACTGCGCCGCGTAATAACCGGCGCAGGAACCTAATGATGCCAGCATGAGTTCGGGCGGGGTCATGCCTTCGTCGAAGCCGCCGTTCGCTTCAGACTGATCGCTGACAATCGTATGCTGCCGGGCACGTATCTCAAACTGTACCGATCCCAGATGTTCTACTGTAACTTCCATTGTTTTGCTCCTCTCAACCCGCTTTGCAATTTCCTTTCAGCAGGGCATCCAATCTGTCGCGCAGCAGAGCCCTCGCCCGATGCAGACGTGACTTCATGGCCGCCCGTGAAATTCCTAACGCCTCTGCGACTTTCTCTCCCGGCTGTTCTTCGAGATCGCGCATCTCGTAAACGCGGCGATAGTTCTCAGGCAGTGCCAGAAGGGCGCTTTCCAATAGCTGCTTCATTTGCATCGCATCCCAATGCTCGTCAGGGCGTGCGCTGGTGCTTGGTATTTCAACGCCCTCTTCTTCCATCTGCGAAAGCTGGATGATAGGCAACACCGCCTCCCGTCGTTTCAGGCGCCAGCAAACGCGGCTGCCGATCCGTGCAAGCCACGCACGAAAGGCCTCGGGATGCTCAAGCTTGTTCAAATGCCGGTATGACCGGAAGAGCGCCTCGATCAGGACATCTTCCGCGTCCTCCCGGTTGCCGCAGACGCGCAGCATTTGACGGTACACGGCATCCTTGTGCTCATTCGCCAGCGCCTCGAAGTCCATCTCTTTACTGATGCGTCTACCCATGGAGCCGTATAAAGCTGGTCCGATTTGCTTCAGTGATTACATGTTGGCTGAACAGCGCTGTTCCTCAACCGGTTCCAGGGCATGCGAGCCAGCAGCTTGCCCATCATGCAAATATCGGTCGCGCCGGCGAAGCTGAGGCCTGCTCCCACAAACGTGGGCATCAGGATCCAGGTCTTGCTTACAAAAAAAGTAAGCGCAATTCCGATGAGAATGAGCAATCCGGCCCCAAATCTTACCTGCCGCTCCAGCGACCAACTTGTGTGGAGCGCAGATACTAACGGGAGACCAGCTTCACGCCATGCGCGCGTGCCCCCATCTAACACGGCAATCGTTGCGCGGCGCCGCTCTAGATTCTTCTGCGCGATGCAGGCCCGCGTTCCAGCCTCGCAAACGAGGACGAGATCGCCATCATCTAAATCTGCGTGGCGAAACGGGAGTTGCTGCAGCGGTATGCACTTCGCTCCTGGAACATGCCCTGCAGCGAATTCAGTTTCCGAACGGACGTCGACAATCTCCGGCCTCTGGCCGGAACGGCATAATTGCGAAAGCTCATGTACGCTGATGGTGGCGGTCAAAGATTTTTCCCCTTCATATAGGAAGAGCCCCGCAGGAAACAAAGGGATTCACGCCATTGGCCCCTTCGAAACGTGGAATCATGCCTTAATCCTCTGATTCTGTGCTTCGAAATCAACGCCGGAAGAGATCACGTAGCGGACGTAGCAGAGCGGCCAACAAACCCAGGTGCTTGGCGACAACCAGAAGAACCACGCCCGAGAGCACCGCTCCCGAGACCCCAGCGCGCGACATGCCCGCGTGCCGCAGCAGGTAGAAAACAATTGCATGGCCTGCAACGAGCCCGATCAAGATGATGAGCATCAGCCAAGGCCGAGAGCGTAAGTGGGAAAGTGGGTTCATGGAGTTTTTCCCCAGAGTAGCGTCCAGTCCATCATCTTTCCATCGGAGCCGCAGCTAGGATGAAGTACAAGTCGCTCATTAAGCCAAACTTCTGCGCCATCGGTCCGCTCTGCACGATCTTCATGTCCGCCTCGCTCACCAATGGGGTCAAACGGCTAAGGTCGATGCGCCCATGGCGGTGCAACTTGGCAACCCAGCTCCTTCTTTCGTTCACTGGCCCTCCGAAGTCCACAGCAAGAAAACGGCCAGCGGGCTTGAGAACTCGTCGGACCTCATGCAGGCACTGCCGCCGCGCCTTGTCGGGCAGATGGTGAAGCATAGTCGTGCTCAGGACGACATCAAAGGTCGCGTCCGGGAACGGCAGCTTCTCGACGATGGCGTTTTCGAAAGCCACGTCGGCGGTGGCCTTCTTCGCTTTGTTGCGTGCGCGCGCAATCATTTCGGGTGACGCGTCGATTCCGTAAACCTTGCCTGCGGACCCGACGTGGCGCTTAGCCGCGATTGCGAGTGTTCCTGTTCCGCACCCCACGTCCAAGACCGACTCGCCCCTCTTGAGCCCCGCAAGATCCAGCGTTTTCTCGCGATAGGTTCGTTCCCCGCCTAGCGATAACAGCCTAACCAAGAGGTCATATCCAAAAGCCCGGTGAAGGATGAGTCCGGTCGTATTCGGTGTTGCTGCCTGCTCCGCCACGCTTGTCATATTTCTTACCTCCCGTATAGTTGTCTTAAAATGGACATATGTCCATTTACAAGAGTGCGGGCTCAGGAAGATTTAAGGAAGAACAGCGGAATGCCAACTGTTCGTTTGTGAACAAACCGGGGCCAATTGTTCTGGAATGGACGCGCGAAGAGGTCAGATGACGCAAAAAACACCGGATCGTCGCGTGCAAAGAACTCGCAGGTTGCTGCATAAGGCCCTGATGTCCTGCATTCTTGAGAAGAAATTTGAGTCCATAACAGTGCAGGAGATACTCGACCGAGCTGATGTGGGTCGTTCCACCTTTTACATGCACTTCCGTGATAAGAGCGAACTGCTGGTCAGTGGATTTGGAGAGTTGCAGTCTCTGCTGAAGTCCGCGCAAGGCGCTTCAGCGGCGCTTCCAGGCCGATCCTACGAAAGGGTTATTGGCTTCAGTCTCGCCATGTTCGAGCATGCCAGCGAATATCAGCGCGTGAACCGCGCGTTGCTGGGTTCGAATGCCGAAGCCATCGTACGCCGGCAGATTCATTCCGTGCTGGCCGGCCTCGTCGGCAAGGAAGTAGAAATGGAGTTTAGAAGACACAAGCGCGTCGACAGAGCGGTCTCGCCTGAACTCCTGACCCATTTTCTGGTGTCCACGTACATTTCCGTGATGTCTTGGTGGCTAAAGGCCAAGAATCCGGTTCCGCCCAAAGAAATCGACGCAGCGTATCGCCATCTCGTCTTGCCCTGCCTTGCGTCCATTTTCGAAGAGCCACAAACTGACAAATCGGCCAAGGTTTCCACGCCGTCAGAGCGGCGGAAATGAGTCCCCCTGTCTGAATTGCCTCGCCGAGTTGTACTTTCCGCTGGAGCTTGCTGACCTGCACCAAATGTGACTTGGTATACTTTAACAACATTGTGCTAGCGTGAGTGGTTACCTTGTTCGCTGCAGTCTGTCGAAGTTGAGATATATGATTTGCTCCGCTGACCGGTATCTCATGACATGTTCGATCTGCAAGCCGGTGCTACAAGTTCCATTTCGGACCGTTATATATATGAGGAAAATCTTTGAAACCATTATCTATGTCATCTTATAAATTAACGATGATTTAGTGGATCACTCTTCTAGATTATATAGAGCCGAGGGATGAAAGACATGACGACCCTGTTTACTCCCGAACTTTCGCTGGCCGAAAGCGGCCGGTGGCCTTGCCCGCCTATACAAAGGATCGCGTAGTTGCGATGACGAAGATGCTAACCAGCAGTTCTTCATTAGTCTCGCGTGAAAATAAATAACATTGCAATTATTCTGCTAATCCTACTAACGATGATCTGCTAACGTGATGCACGTCCGCAGTAGCGACATGGGGAAACAGCGGAGACTGAGTAAGTGTTGTCTTGTTATGTGGCGATGATCCAATCCTCGCCCGGCCCCAACAGTTCACCCCCTCATTGGAGAGCAACCTGTAACTCTCGAAGACGGCAGTCTAGCTAAATATCGACTGTCTGGATCTGCTTTTACTCCCTGGAATAACAATCACGTCATGACCGATGGCCATTGACAAATATGGGGCCAAAAGAATGAATTCCCCTGCTTTGTGGTTTGCACTGCAAACAAAAGCTAAATGCGAATGGACTGCTCTGGAGTGTCTTACCTTCAAGGGCTACGAATGCCTGTTACCGAGCTATAAGCAGAAGCGGCAATGGGCCGATAGAGTGGTAGAAAAAGAGCTGCCTCTGTTTCCTTCCTATCTGTTTTGCCGGTTCAATTTGCACAGTCCCTCCGGGATCGGCAGAGTGGTTTCTACACCCGGGGTTTGGCGGATCGTGAGCTTTGGCGGCAAGCCAGCCGCTGTGGTCGATGATGAAATTCAAGCTCTGGCAAGGGTCATGGCGACAGAAGTGCCACGGGGACCTTCGACCTATATTCCAGCCGGAGTACGTATACGAATTGACAGCGGACCGCTCGTAGGAATTGAGGGCATCAGGTTGCCCAACGGCGACAACCGCAAGCTGGTGCTCTCAGTCGCCCTGTTGCAACGCTCGGTGGCCGTCACTCTGTCGCAGAATACGATAGTGACAGTGCTTGGGCAGTCTCCAACAGGACAGGAACCAGAAGATATTGTCGACATCGCGAGTTAAAGCTGCAAAAGTCGCGAGTCCGAATGGGCCGGATTCCAAAATGCATGTGTAGCCGGCGGGAAAGTATTTTGTTACTCGGGCATCCATGAGCCAAATCAGGAAAGCAATCATGAACAAGCTGGGTATCTGGAGAGCACTCTGCTATCTCGTAGCGTCATTCATGTTAGTTGGGATGGCGATTGCACAGGATAACGATGACCGTCTTGGCCGCGAGGTTGCGATACCGCGGCATTTAGCTGACGGCGAGGAGTTTACGACCCCTCTAGAACAACTGCTCCGATATGGCCAGCAGTTATTCACGGCTCAGTTTACCGTCCAGGAAGGAGCGGGGCGGCCGCTCTCGAAAGGAACGGGTGCACCGCTATCCGACCCTACTTCGGCACTGACTTTTCCCAGAAACTTTGATCGGTTATCTTCTCCGGAAGCCAATGCCTGTTCTGGCTGCCACAACGCTCCTGTTCCCGGTGGAGGGGGCGACCGAGTTACTGAAGTCTTCGTTCTCGCCCAGCGCTTTGATCACATGACATTTGATCATCAGGACGCCGTAACAACACGCGGAGCAATTGATGAATCGGGTAAGTTCGTCACAGTGGACAACGCCACAGACGATCGGAAGACGATCGGGATGAGTGGCTCAGGCTATCTTGAGATGGTGGCAAGGCAGATGACTTCGGACTTGCAGACGATTGCCCGGGCGATGCCGCGCGGTTCGAAGAGACAGTTGGCAAGCAAAGGTATATCGTTCGGAGTTCTTGCGCACAATCTCGACGGCACGTGGGACACATCCGCCGTCGTGGGCCTGCCCGCGCCGAGTTTGAAAACCAAAGGGACGGATGTTCCCAGTCTGATCATTTTGCCGTACCACCAGGCTGGTGCGGTGGTCTCGATTCGGCAGTTCACCAACAATGCCATGAACCATCATCACGGCATGCAGTCCGAAGAACGCTTTGGGCTCAATACTGACCCGGATGGGGATGGGGTCGTAAACGAGTTGACGGTGGCGGACATCACGGCGATTTCGCTATTTCAAGCTGCCATGGCCGCTCCTGGCCGCGTGATCCCGCGCGATCGGCAGATTGAAAGGGCAATTTTAGACGGCGAAAAGCTCTTTAGTCAGATCGGATGCAGCAGCTGTCATATGAACGCCTTGCCACTCAATAACCGCGGTTGGTTGTATTCGGAGCCAAACCCTTACAATCCATCCGGAAACTTGCAGGTAGGCAGCGTAGACTATCCGCACACCGCACCGGCCCTGACCATGGATTTAACCAGTGACCAGTTGCCGAAGCCCCGGCTGTACCCGGATGCAGACGGGGTCATAGCGGTTCCCGCTTTTACCGATCTCAAACTACACGACATCAGCGCCACCAGCAATCCCGCCACCGATCCTGAATGTGAGCCGTTAGATCAGAACCAGCCAGCGGGATCACCCGGATTCTTTGCGGGAAATTGCAAGTTCATTACGCGCAAACTGTGGGGGTTCTACAACCAAGGGGGCGCGTTCATGCACCACGGTAAGTTTACCACTGCCAGAGAGGCCATCCAGAACCACAATGGTGAAGCGTTGGCGCAGCGAAAGAACTTTGATGCTTTGCCGTCCCCCCAGCAAAACGAGATCATTGAATTCTTGAAGTCCCTTCAGGTTCTTCCACCGGGGTCCAAGTCGCTGGTCGTTGATGAACGCGGGAAGCCGAGACAATTCCCTTCAGCGGAATCTGGCGAAGACGAACGGGAGAATGGATCCCGGAGGTGATCTTGGCAGTCGATCAACGCACATCGGACTGCATGTGACGTCGCCCTTTAACAAGACTCTCTCTGGCAGAAAACGCTTGTTCCGTCAACAATGAAAAGAGTTCTTCGCATTTCAAGTCCGACTTCGCCAAAGGCCCCACCACAAAGTAAACATGGTCAGAGCAGCCAGCACCGGCGGGTAGGTACAACTCCAGGCTTGTTCTTTCCGAGCGCACTTGCTTCCGGCCTATGTCTTCCGCAGTGGCTTAGCCGTCAGTTTTCAGTAAAGGCGACACGATGGGCTCCAAAAATCGAACGGTAAGAGGAATGAGAATATGGTAAGAAAACAGATTGACAGCCCTGAGACTGCACGGGGAAAGATGAGCAGGAGAAGATTTGTGGCGGGAGCTGCCGCAGCAGCGGCCGCTGCCAATCTTGGAGGACTTGCAATCCCGCAGGCCAAGGCGCAAGACAATGATGACGGCGGCCAATCGAATGGTGAACTCCGTTCCAACCGGTCCTTCGAGCTTCGAAGGAAGGCGGCTGCTCGCGAACATCAAGTTCCCATTCCTCCTCATCCAACCAACGGCGATGAGGAACGGTTCGCTGACAGGTGTGGCACCTTTACCAAATGTCTTCCGCACGATAGTTTCGGCCGAGTGGACCCGGGTGCGTTTGCCAGCTTTCTGAATGCGCTGAACAGTGGCCAACCTGCGGACTTCGAAAACATTGTTATGGGGCTCGGGCGCAAGTTCGTCAATCCCCAGGCCGGCCTGTGCTTCGATCTAGAGGGGACTGATTCCGGGCAGCTAGCTGTTCCGCCGGCACCTTCAATAGCCAGCGCCGCGTACGCTGCAGAACTTATCGAGCTGTACTGGGGTTCACTTTTGCGGGATGTGCCATTTACGCAATACGGATCAAGTTCGCTGGCTGCGGAAGCTGCAAAGGAGCTCTCGAGTCTGCCTGCTTTTGCGGGGCCGCGCACTGCCAGCGGTGAGGTGACGCCTGACGTTTTGTTCCGCGGATCGTTTCCCGGAGAGACAGTTGGCCCTTATATTTCCCAATTATTTATCACACCAACACACCTGGGAGCTCAGCCCATCAGTCAACAGCAAGTGAGCTATTTGCCCAATATTGATTACATGACTGATTTCAACAGCTGGCTGGATGTCCAGAATGGTGGGGCTTCAGGCCTTGTCAATCAAGTCGACCCTCAGCTTCGTTTTATGCACGCCGGCCGGAATCTTGCTGCCTGGACCCATGTCGACGTTCTAAACCAGGGATATTACGTCGCCCTCCTCGTACTGGAGTCGCTGGGTGTGCCGCCGAATCCTGGAAATCCATATAACAACTCAAGGACCCAGCTTGGCTTCGGTACGTTCGGGAACGATCACGCCGCGGGCGTCGTTGGCGAGGTGGCTTACCGTGCACTGGAACGCAGCTGGTTCCAGAAATGGTTTGTCCATCGCCGTACTCGGCCCGAGGGCGGAGGCGGAATCGTCCACCTGATAAAAACCGGGCAGGGAAGCAAAACCACTGGCACGCTCGACCGTACACTTCTGAACTCTTCAGCGGTGCAGCACACCTTCAACAAGTTTGGAAGCTTTTTATTGCCGCAGGCATTCCCGGAAGGTTCGCCGGCGCACCCCTCCTACCCGACGGGGCACGGCGTTGTGGCTGGAGCTTGTATAACAGTGCTGAAGTTTTTCTTCGATGGTGATCACGTAATACAGAATCCGCTGGTACCCTCGGACGATGGGACTTCGCTGGTGCCATTCACGGGCTCGGCCAGGCTCACGGTGAATGGCGAGCTGAACAAACTCGGACACAATGTCTCCTTTGGTCACGGAATCCACGCCGGAATCCATTACCGCAGTGACACTGATACATCACTGATGCTGGGCGAGGCCGTCGCACTCAGTATTCTTCAGGATCAGGCCCCGGCATTCAATGAACGCTTTACCATCAACATAACCAAGTTCGATGGGACGATAGCAACGATCACGAACCAACGATAGCTCACCCGCCAAGCTCACCTTTTGAGATGTCATCCGCCACAAGGGAATTTATTAGCTCGGCTGACGAATAGATCAAACGTCGGCCCTCGGAAGGAAATAAATATGCTTCGATCCTACGGCGTTGCCTTGATTACGCTTTGCGCGGCATTTGCCGCGGCGCCCTACGCCTCAGGCCAAGGTTGAGTGGCCGCACGCCAGAGTGCGCCCGTGATTGGCGCCTTATGCAGCGACGGGAAAATGGACCTCACCGAGCAGGCCCGTGAAAATTCAATCAAACACCATTTTGACGTGACCATAGGATATCGGTATCAATCTTCGTCACGGCATTTCGTAGGTACGACGGAACAGAAGCAACGGGAAATCCTTCGTACCCAGGTTGAGAACGACTACCATCTGTTTGACGTGGGGATTGCCTACCAATTGACCCGCAGATGGAGCTTGACCGGGAGCCTGCCCATCCTGGTCGCAACCCGTCACCAGGGAAACGGCTTGTTCCACACTCACGGCATCGGCGATGCCACGATTGGAGCGCGGACCTGGCTGTTCAACGGAGAACGTGGCGGCAACGTTGCCTTCGGCGCCAGCCTGAAGATGCCGACCGGCAAAGACAATTCTCAGGACTTTGCCTTCATCGGCGGCCGGCGCACGATCATTACCAGCGATCAATCGATTCAAGCGGGGGATGGCGCCTGGGGATTTGCTCTTGAAACGCAAGGCTACCAGCGCACCTCTTTCAATTCCGTCCTGTATTTCTCCGGCACATACCTCTTCAACCCCCAGGGCACGAACGGCGTGCCGACGTTCCGTTCCGCGAAGGGTGAAGAAGTCATGTCGGTCGCCGACCAGTACTTGTACAGAGGCGGGATCTCTCGTGCCGTACCCGAGATCAGGGGGCTGGTCGTCAGCTTTGGCGGGCGCATGGAAGGCGTGCCGGTGCGTGACGCTTTTGGCAGCAGCCTTGGGTTCCGCCGGCCGGGATACTCGATCGATGCCGATCCAGGATTTATCTACACTCGCGGACGCAACAGCTGGTCATGCAATGTCCCTTTCGCAGTGCAACGAAACCGCACCATCAGTGTCCCTGATCTTGCCAACCACAGGCATGGAGACGCCGCCTTTGCGGACTACGTCCTCACCATGTCCTACACCAGACACTATTAATTCAGGTCCTTGGCTAAGGAGAAACATGCGATATCTGATTGTTGGCTTGCTGTTTCTGACGAGTGCGTTTGGCCAGTCGTCACCGGAGCTGTCCCTGAAGGATGCAGCCGGGAAGACCTACAGTCTGTCCGACTACCGGGGCAAAGTAGTCGTCCTGAACTTCTGGGCAACTTGGTGCGGCCCATGCAAGCAGGAGATGCCAATCTTCACCGAAGCGTACAAGCGATACAACCAGCGCGGTCTCGTCATCCTGGCCGCGTCCCTGGACGATGAAAGAACCCGGAAATACGTTCCCAAGTTTGTTCAAACGTTCAAAATGCAATTCCCGGTACTTGTGGATGCCACTGCGGTGACGATGCAACAGATGGGGCTGGGCGACTCGGTTCCGGCTACATTGTTTTTTGATGAGAATGGCAATGTAGTCGGCAAGATCATTGGACAGGCCAACAGAAAGGATGTGCTGGCCCGCATGGAACGTTTGCTTTTGCACCAGGGTGAGCAGCAAACCAGGGCGCAGCAATCCGGCCGCGATCGATAAGCCCAGCCCCAGGGGGGAAGGCAGCACTTCCCCGTATCAACCTCAAGACGGACCGTGGATTCTTCCTTCACAACTCCCAACCCTAAACAACGACCTTGTTGGCTAATCAAAAACAAATCCAATTCGAAAGGAACACCAAAAATGAGATTTACAGCAGGAAGAAGTACGGTACTGTTGACAGCGATGATCTTTGCCATGCTTCAGGGCATGATGGCATTTGGTCAGGACCGTGACGACAACAACAATTCTGGCGACGAAAGAAGGGGACCGTCGATAACCCTCAGGCTGCCTAACTCTACCCAAGGCCCGTTTTGGCCTCCGAGTGAAGTGACCAACAAGGACGGCGACTTTATCGTGGTCGGGCAGGTCTTGTCCTTTGTCAGCCCTGGAGTATCTGTTCCAGTTCCGAACCAGGCCGTTATAGTCTCGAAAGACACCATTCCAGCTCTTGATAAGAACGGAGTAGAGGACCCGACAAATTGGTTTGGAGCAGCCTACACCGTTGTTCGAAAACTGGATCTGACGCCGGGCAGCAAAGATTTAGACACAATTCTGTATACAAATTCCTTTGGGCCGGTGGATGGTCCTCATGGAGCGGCCCCCAGAATTCCGAAGGCAGGCGACAGTAAGTTTAACCTGAATGGTGATCTTACAGTTTGCAGTGACTTATTTCCGGCGAGTTCGCAGCGGACCACATTCACCCTGCCTCGGTTCCAGCTGCAGGACTTTCCGGTGAACGGTTTTCAAGGTGACAATGTAGCCTACAATCCTGACACCGGTGACACTTTTGATCCCATGACGGCGACCGGATGCGGAAAACCCAATTGTCCGGGGGAAGACGCCGTCGATCATCGCAGAACCAAGCCAGTCACGTTGGGCGAATGGCTTAAAGCCAACGGCACGGTCAAGATCACACCTACCCGGTTTGACAAAACACTCAACGCATTCACGGCGGCAAGATTCGAGTTCGAAATCCATGATATGTTGCCCAACGGACTCTATACGATCTGGGCCGTCAGGTTGAGAACTCTTCCTGCACTGGGTCAGCGAGCCATCAACCCTCTTGCCATTCCCAACGTCATCACAACCGATGAGAGAGGCAACGGCAGAGGTTCCTTTGAAATCCCGAATCCGTTTCCCGATCCAGCCACAGACACGCGTGGACTGCGCATTATCGGGATCTCAATGGTATTCCACTCCAGCGAACAAACCTGGGGAGCCTGCTTCAACAAAGCCGGGCCGGGAGTTGGGGTGCACGTAGTCTTCAGCACTCTGGCGGACGGCACAACAGACATTACGAAATTCATCACCAAAGAGCCGCGGGATTTTCAGCTCCCATAGTTGTTAGATGGCTGGTTTTGCGGACCGCCCGTGCTGCGAGGGCGATCACGAAGTGGGTGTGCTGCGTAAGTGATCGCCCCTCGTCGCACGTCAGTTTATTCCAGGGTTTCCAAGCGGGACAGGGCCTATCGATATGACTCCAAAGTTAAGCGAGCGGACTTCGTTCGTGGATCTATTGCGGGAAAGAGCAGCGCTACAAGGTGACCAGAAGGCATGTGTCTTCTTACTGGAAGGACACATCCAGCAGAGTACTGCGACTTTCGCCGAGTTGGACCGGAAGGCGCGCGCAATTGCAGCCCTGCTTCAGGAGCTGGGGTGCCGGGGCGAAAGAGCCCTCCTCTTTTACCCGACGGGCATTGATTACATCCAGGCGTTTTTCGCATGCCTTTACAGCAACACCATTGCAGTTCCGGCGTATCCTCCTCGCGTCAATCGTAAATTGGAACGGCTGCAGTTCCTGATCGAGGATGCGCAGCCAAAGTTTATTCTCACAACTTCAAGCATTCTCAGCGGATTGCAAAAGATGGCCGATAAGCTCCCGCTGCTGAAGAATATCCGCTGGATCAACACAGACGATTTTGATGTGCAGCGAGCAGCCGGTTGGAAAGAAGAGCAGATTGATGCTGATACGATTGCGTTTTTGCAATATACGTCAGGTTCCATCGCTACGCCAAAAGGCGTCATGGTAAGTCACGGCAACCTCCTTTACAACCAACTTGTGATGCGGGAAGCAATGGGGCATGACAAAGACACGACCGTCGTATCCTGGCTGCCTCTCTATCACGACATGGGGCTAATAGGAAATCTCCTTGCCGGGATCTTTAACGGCGTTCCTTGCTATTTGATCTCCCCGGCTGACTTTATTCAGAACCCGATCAATTGGCTGCGGGCCATTTCGACTTATCGCTGCACGTTCAGCGGCGGGCCCAATTTTGCTTACGATTTATGCCTTCGCAAGGCTGCCCTTCCGGAATATTTGAGTGAACTCGACCTCTCCTGCTGGAAGATCGCGTTCAACGGATCTGAGCCGGTTCGAGCTCACACGATCACCCGGTTTCAGGAAACGTTTGCGTCATGTGGCTTTCGTCCCGAAGCCATGTATCCGTGCTACGGTCTGGCCGAGGCCACGCTGTTCGTCAGCGGGCGTAATCGAGCCAGTGTTCCTGTGATGAGCATGACCAGTTTTAACAAAGATGCCTTGGCGAAGCAGAGGGCGGTGATTACGACGAACCACAATGGCGCTGCCCGGCAGCTCGTCAGCTGCGGCAGTGCGTGGCTTGAGGACACGATCAACATCGTTGACCCTGAGGCCATGACGAAATGCGAAGACGGGCAGATGGGAGAAGTCTGGTTCAAAAGCCCCGCGGTCGCGAAAGGCTATTGGAACAACCCGAAGCAGACCGCCGACGTGTTTCATGCTCATTTGGCTGGGAATGCAGACGGTCCTTTCCTCCGCACCGGCGATTTAGGAGTAGTACATAACGACGAGATTTACATTGGCGGCCGGCTGAAGGATGTAATCATCATCGGCGGAAGCAACCACTATCCCCATGACATCGAACAAACGATTGAGGGCTGTCATCGCGCCATACGGCAAGGATGCACCGCGGCATTTGCCGTCGATCAGGACAGTGAGGAACGATTGGCCTTTGTCGCCGAGGTCGTTCGGGGCCAAAACACCGACTTACAAATGAGCGAGATTTTTGAGACCGTGCGCCGGGCGATCGCGCGGGAACACGAAGTGGATGTCTATGCTGGAGCGCTCGTCCCACCCCTCATGATCCTCAAGACATCAAGTGGCAAGATCCAACGGCAGGCCACGCGAGAAGCGTTTGAGAAAAACGATCTGCCGGTTATTTACAGGTGGCAGAGGCGTGATGAGATCAGCGCAGAACGCAGGCAGTCTCCAACGGGTTTGCTCGAGACGATAAAGGCCTGGCTGTTGGTGGAACTCTCTTCCGGCCTGAAGATCACGCTGGCGCAGCTTCGCCCCGACGCTCCCATTGCGACCTATGGCGTCAGCTCGCTCATCGCGGCAGATATCGCTTCTAAAATCAGCGACCGCTTCAGCATTCCCTTTCCCGCAGACAAGTTGTTCATCGGTGAGCCGACTGTGAACCAGATCGCATTCCTTGTCGACCGTTGTTACGGCGAGACCCGGAATGCGGAGTCGCATTGCTAGCGTCAACAAAGCCATGAACAGGGAAGCCCAAGCAATCCTTTTTAGCAGCTCGGCGCAAAGACTTACGGTTGACAAATGGAAAATGGCATCGTGAAAACAAAAGGACACAAGACGAATAAGGTACGGGAGCATTCCTTCGCCAAGTACGTTAATCCTGATCTTGCCAAAGTGTTATCTCAGCTTGCGATGGACAAGGTCTTTGTGCGCGGGGAAGGTTGCTATCTATTCGACGCAGGCGGTTCACGTTATTTGGATTTCCTGGCTCAATACGGCGCCCTTCCTTTTGGCTTCAACCACCCTTACATCTGGGATGCGATAGACCGGATCCACCAGACGGCTGAGCCCAGCTTTGTCCAGCCTTCGTACCTGAATGCAGCTTCCGAACTGGCGAAGCGGCTGGTGGAAATCGCGCCACCCGGGCTGCGATATGTAACCTTCGCCAACAGCGGAGCAGAGGCTGTTGAAGCGGCAATCAAACTATGTAAAGCGGCCACCGGCCGCGCGGAAATTCTCGCTGCGAACAACAGTTTTCATGGGAAAACGCTTGGGGCGCTTTCAGCCACCGACAAGAAAAAATATCAGGAAAGATTTGGCGCGCCAGTGCCAGGCTACCGCTATGTGCCCTTCGGAGACGTTGGAGCGCTTGAATGCGCGCTTTCCACGGGAAGGTACGCCGCTTTCATTGTCGAACCCATTCAGGGAGAGGGCGGGATCGTGGAAGCCCCTGCTGGTTATCTTGCCCAGGCCAGGCAAATATGCAAAGCGCTCGGCACGCTGCTGGTTGCCGATGAGATCCAGACAGGGTTAGGCAGGACCGGGACCATGTTCGCATGCGATGCCGAACGCGTGACGCCCGACGTGATGGTCCTGGCGAAGGCTCTTGGCGGAGGCCTGCTTCCTATAGGTGCCTGCCTGTACGGACCGGAAGCCTATACGGACCACTTCGCGCTCAAGCATACATCCACATTTGCCGGGAACACGCTGGCCTGCCGCGCCGGCATAGCCACATTGGATCTGCTCGAAAGAGATAGTTGTCAGCTTATTCGCAAGGTTGCGGAAAATGGCGCCCGGATGAAGCGCTCTCTGCTCGATTTGAAAGAAAGGTATCCGCTCATCCTGGATGCAGTTCGTGGCCGGGGGTACATGCTGGGCATCACGTTTGCCGCCAACCGTTACGATTGGGATTCAGGATTGCTGGGATGTTTCGGGGGCACGGAGGTCTTCACCTCTCTTATAGTAAGCTGGCTGCTGAATCGCGAAAAGGTGCGCGTTGGATACACGCTGAATCAGGGGGGCGTCCTGCGAGTCGAGCCGCCCCTGACAGCGTCGTGGGAAGAATGCGAATCATTCCTCGAAGCTCTGGAACGGACGCTCGTTGCTTTGGATCGGCGCAATATCGCTTTCTTCACCGCTCACATCAGCAGACTTGATCTCGCTCAGGCGAATGCACAACTCACCAGCTCAAAAGCAGAGCGTTTTCAGGTATCGAGAGACGCCGGGCGGTTTGCATTTCTGCTTCATCCTCTTACTCTCGATAACTACTCCGACATTGATCCGAGCCTCGCCCTTCTCAACGAAGATCAAATGCAGCATCTTGCGAACTGCATAGCAGACAATTGCGATCCGTGCGTCATCGGTGAGGCAAGCGTCACGTCCCGGACCGGAGCAAGAGCGCACGGAGAGTTCATCATCATCCCTCGCACCGCCCAGGAACTGATTCAGATGCGATACAGCGAGGCCTTGGATGAGATAAGAGCGGCTGCTGAGCTCGCGAAACGTAGAGGAGCAAGGATCATCGGCCTGGGCGCATACACGTCTGTGGTATGCGGCGCAGGACTCTACTTGAAGGGAAGCGGCCTTCCCGCTTTGACGACGGGCAACTCATATACCGTGTTCGCCGCGAGGCAAGCAATACAAAATGCGATCAAGATCAAAGGTTACAACCCAGGCGACTGCAAGATCGCCATCGTCGGAGCCTCCGGCTCAATTGGCAGGGCCCTGTCGATTTTGCTTGCAGAAGATGCGGGAAAACTCATACTGATCGGAAACGCTGACCATCCTGCCCAGAGCCGGCGCCGACTGCTTGACGTCGCGGGAGAAATGCTGCGTCACATTCGCATGGTTGAACTACAGGGCCGCATGCCCCCGTCCGGCTCATCTTTCCACGCGAATGGATTGAGCTGGCCATTGGAACCCCACCGGGGTTCAAAAGCGGAATGGAGCAAGTTCGCAGAAGAGGTCGAGCGCAGTTCCGGCTTCCTCTCCATCACCTGTGACGTTAGTACGGGAGTTCAGGCGGCCGATGTGGTCGTAACCGCTACCAGTGCGGCCAATGAAATTCTTGATTCTTGCGATCTCAATTCCGGCTCTATCGTGTGCGACATATCCCGGCCGCCCAATGTGGCAAAGTCATTCAGGAAACTAAGGCCCGATGTATTTCTCATCGAAGGAGGAGTGATCCAGCCTCCGGAAGGAACCGTACTCAACTTCAATTTGGATCTGAGTCCGGGATACATCTACGCCTGTATGGCTGAAACGATGATGCTCTCGCTAGAACACCGATATGAGGACATGAGCTTGGGAATTGATCTGGAGATTGGCCAGGTCTTTGAAATGGCCCAACTGGCGGAGAGGCACGGCTTCAAGGTTGCTATTGGCAAAAATGGATCGGAGACGTACTACAAAACCGGTGCAAGCGAGATTTCTTCGCCCGTTTCTAAGCTCATTGCGTCGGCGTGAGAGTTCTAGCCAAAAGGAAAAAGGTGAAATTCTATGCAAGCTGCCAAACCCCAGCCGAATATCGATGAAGGCGTGGCACAACGGTTCTTATCTGAAGAGCGTCGCGTGCTCGAGCAGTTTATACCCGGTCTAGATGGTCGGCTAAAGTCCATTCCTTTTGCAGAACTGGAAAAGCCGAATAACCCTGCCATCGCAATATACCGTGAATTGAAAGGGCCGTGTTTATTGATTCCAGCCAAGCACGGTGGGCTGGGTGCGAACCCTCTGGAGGCCGTTTCCATCCACCGGGCGATCGCAGCCCGTGCTCCTTCTCTTGCGGTCGCCGTAACCATGCATAATTTTTCGGTCGCGACGCTCGTTGAATATAGCTTCTATGGGGACTATAGCGATAGCTTCCTCAAGACCGTGAGCTCGAATCAGCTATTCTTAGCCTCGGGGTTTGCCGAGGGAAGAGCCGGGGCGAATATCATGATTCCCACCGTCCGCGCCGATCGAGTGGATGGCGGCTATAAAGTCAACGGCAGCAAGAAGCCTTGCAGTCTCACGCACTCGATGGATTTGCTGACTGCAAGTGTTGCCGTGCCAGGCAACGGGAATGGCGATCTACGGGCCGTAGCGATCATTCCCGCCGACGCCGAGGGCATCGGCCGAAAACCTTTCTGGAATAATTGGGTTCTTGCGGGAGCTGAGAGCGATGAACTGATTCTAAAAGACGTGTTTGTGCCGGAGGAATATCTCTTTTTCCCCGAGACACAAGAAGTGCTCGATAAAGTAGAGACCGGCGGCTTCCTCTGGTTTGAACTTCTGATCACTGCGTCTTACCTGGGAATCGCCAGCTCTCTGGCGGAGCGGGCCCTGGTCAACTGCAAAGGCCCTGCTGCCGATCGAGCTATGCCGGCGATCGAATTGGAAGGCGCGGCCTCCGCTCTCGAAGGCATTGCGCACAGCATGACCGTTGGCAAGCGTGATGACTCTATGCTTGCGAGATGCCTGGCCGTGCGATATGCCATCCAGGGAATGATCGAAAGAGCAGCAGCTCTGAGCGCGGAACTCTTAGGCGGTATTGCTTTCGTCAGCTCTTCGGAAGTGAGCTATCTGCTTGCTGCAAGTCGAGCGTTGGCATACCATCCGCCGTCTCGCGTTGGTATGGCGCCCACGCTGTGTAATTACTTTCTGGATGGTTCTTTTCGAATGATTTAATCCCACACAGCAGACCGAATGAGGTGACGTTATGGACAAAATCAACACATTTCACACACGAACGACTTTTAATCTCGACCGCTTGGACAACGCTGTATATCTGGCAGTGGCCACCTTCCTCGTAATCGCCAATTGGCACTCGGTTCATTGGTGGAGGTTTACTGGGGCATTTCTCTGGCCGGACCTGGTCGGAACCTTCCCCGGTATGTATTGGTATTACAGCCGGGCCAAGAGTGAACCCAGGGTGATACCACGCATCATCCATGTCCTCTACAACACCGGCCATAGCTTTGCGGTAAATTGCGTGGTGGTTGCTATTTGGTACTACGTCACAGGCTCCCTGGAATGGGCGATGCTAGCTATACCCATCCACCTCTGGGGTGACCGCGCGATATTTGGAAACACCTACAAGCCATTTGCGCTCGCTTTTGAGCCCGTTGCTCATCCCGCGTTTCAGCAGTTCATCTATCAATATGGCCATGCAGAACAGAGTGCCGGAAAACGGGAAACCCGTCCTGCCGTTGCCCGGACCTCACATTGATGCAGCCACGGACGAACTGAAGCAAAACGGGCACCATACGTAAACTCATGTACTGAATGCGAGGGACACAGTGACTACTGCGATTCCAAAAGAGGCTGATTGGAGTGAGGCGCCAGGACTTCTGGAGGGAGCCAAGAATTTGGTTCTTCCGCCCGAAAAATGCGGCTTGGAATATTGGATACGGGCGGCGCCTCAAGGCACATGGCTCGGTCTCGAGAACGGCCATGTGCCCGGATTGAAGGTTCCCGAGCATATGCTGCGGGAAGGGCCACTCAGATCAGCCATCATCGATGAGTTCGCCTTTCGTACCATTGCTGAAGAACTGGCGACCCGGGCACTCAGTTACCTGGTCGCTGTCGCTCCCACCATTCCCACCATGGAGTTTTACGCCACTCAAGTGATCGACGAAGCCCGGCATTCCTGGGCCTTTCGCACGCACCTGATCGAACTGGGGATAGCCGAGGAAGAATTAACCCTGACGATCGAAAAAACAGCAGGTAAGGCCCGCGAGGCGGTTCTTCGGCCTCTCGAGTCATTCGGTCTGCAGGTGATGCGAGACCAAAGAGATTTCATCGGCGGGGTTGTCATTATCACCATCCTCGTTGAGGGTGTGCTGGCCCCCGCCGCGGAGTTGAGCGAGCTGAAGTGGCGGATCCTTGATCCGCCCGCAGCAAGCATTGAACGCGGCGCCAACATAGACGAGATTCGGCATCTGTGTGTAGGCAGTTCGATCGTTCGTGAGTACCTTATCGGCCACCCGGAGGAGAGAAAACGCATCCTGGACTTGATTGTTTATGGCCGGAAGCTTTGGGAAAACTTGCCCACGAGCGGATTAATACTCAACCGGGAGTGCTTTTTCCAGGAGGGCATGAAGGATCATCGGGACCTGCTGGCCGGCTACGAATTGATGCCGGGACAACTCCTTATCGACACCACTCCCGAGGCGCGGCTGGACATAGCCGAGACCTGGTCAAGAGAAATGCAAAATAGCCGGTTGAGTTTTATGGGATTGGAAGCAGCAATTCTGTAGATTATCCGCCATCACTCCATGCCACCGGCTTCATGACAAAGGAGCGGAATACCTATTTATTAGGAGAGAGCGGGCATCTTTTATGGAATTGTCGCGCGATACTCTTACCCAGATCATTCTTCGAGGTTTACACCTTCCTCTTGACGAGCCGGTAACCATTGTCGACGTAAGCCGGCATAGTAACTTTAACTACGTTTATCGAGCTCTGGTTGGCATTGTCTCCGTATTTCTGAAAATTGTGCCCGAAAAGCCGAGAAAGTTTGATGTTCGGCTGCCTCGTGAACGAATTGCCGGCGAAGCCGAAGCGCTCCGCAGGTTTCGTTGTTTTTCCGGAGAGACCGTACTGGTCCCTGAGGTTCTGTTCCTGGATGCTGAGCACTATGCTCTCGGTATGAGCGATGTGGGAAGAGGACGCACAGCGCTGTTCGACGTAATCCTGAAGAAATATCCTTTGTTTAGCGAGCAAGCCCACAACCTCGGACAGGCGCTCGGCTTGGTCCATCGAAGCACAAAAGGATGCGAACCATGGCGCCCCGCGGAGGAGAACCGGCTCATTCAATCTGTCATCTTCGACGGGTTGCTGAGCCCAGGCGTACGGGAAATATGTCCGGAAGCCTGGAAGGATTCGATCGCTGAGATGCGTTACCGCGCTGACTGCCTGGTTCATGCGGATTTGTGGTCAAAGAATCTTCTGGTCGGGGGTGGAAAGCCCATTGCCATTGTTGACTTTGAAGGAGCATTTGTAGGCGACCCGGCTTTTGATGTCGGTACCGTGGTAGCGGTCGCCTTACTGCCGGCGATGGAAAATCCCGTGCTGATGAGCTGCAGTCTTGACGCAATCTATTGCTTCATCAGCTCATACGAGTCCGCAGCTCGCGATAGCAAATGGTCACGGGCGGTTACGTCGCGAGCCCTCAAATTTACAGGAGTCTTCCTGGCGGCCAGAGGCTTCGGGCCGTTTGCCTATCAGATGACATCAGAAGCGCGCAGGCGTACGGGCCATCTTGCGCGTGAGTTGCTTCTGTCGCCGCCGGGAGATTGTGCCGATCTCGCCGACCGGGTGCAAGGCATTTTTAGGCCCAACGCAAGTAGCCAGCAGCTGCAGCGGAGTCAGAACCATGCGCATTGACGACTTCAGCTCCATCGACCAAATCGGCCCAGATCAAATTTCGAGGCTGGAAGGATCGAAACTGGACTTTTCCTACGGCCTGTTGCGCGCAATCGAGCGCTCGCTCTGGGGCGGATTGACCGTAAGGTATGTCTGCGTAACGGACGGCAATGACATCATTGCTTTCACCCCCGTATATATAGGGACCAATCTCAATTTCAATGCCTTGATGCCCGGTTTTATCCAGCGTTCCTACACAGCGATGGTCGACAACCTCGGCCTCGGCGCCGCGTATTCGGTTGCCGTGGTCGGGTGTTTGATTTCTGATCGGGGCTGGATTCCCGCCCGCCCCGGCTCGGACATGCAGGCTGTGTTAAATCTTATGCTGCCTAAAATCGACAGCGTAGCTCGAGAACACGGGGCAAAATTTATCCTGGTCAAGGACATTCATCACGAATTTCAACATTCTCATAAGTTCGTTGAATCAGGATACGTTCAAGTGTTCTCGCTGCCGACAATTCAGGTCGCGACGGCATTTAAATCCTTTGACGGATATCTGGCGTCACTCACAAAAAATGGCCGCAAGCATGCGCGCAAAACATATCGCAAAGCAGAGGGCGTGCTGGCTTTACAACAAGTCACAGACTTTGCGGAATGGATTCCTTCTGTTTATCCCCTGTTTCGCAACACGTTTTTAAAGGCCAAATATCAATTCGAAGAGTTATCGCCTCGGTTTTTCGAGGAGTGCGCCAACTCTACAACCCCCAAGACAAAGATGATCCTTTGCCTAAAAGGCAGCCAAATCGTAGGCGCGCTTTTGATGTTTTATGATTCGCGAGAACAGCTAAGTAAACGCATCGGAATCGACTACCGCCAGGAAGACACACCACTGATTTATAACCTTCTCATGTATGAAGGCCTCCGTCACGCGGTTGAGTGCGGCATTGAAAAAGTTCATTTGGGGCAGAGCACATATGTGCCGAAAACGCGAATGGGAGGGCAACTCGACGATCAGTATCTCTTCTTAAAAGCATTTTCGACAGATCTGCGGATTTCAATGCCCCTGCAAAGAGCGTGGCTGAACCGATATAGGTCTGACCGCGTCCTGAAAAATCTTCAAGAGGAAAGCATTCAGTGAAAAATATAGTCTTGACAGGGGCAACTGGCTATTTAGGCGCTCAGTTGTTAGGGGCGCTTGCAAAGCAATCACAGGTCGAGAACATATACCTGTTGGATTCGGGGCGAGAGGGCAACGACGTCCTATTAAAGCTCAATGCCAATTCCGGACACCGAACCCACAGGGGAAACGGGTTCGTCTCCCTGCAGGAGTCCACACTCCAGCCCGCAGACATCTCGAAAATGATGGGCGTGATTGACACAGCCTTTGATTGCGAACTGGCCGGCGCATTGGAGTGTGAATTCCCCAAAGTGCTCTACGTGGACCCGTTAACGCGATGGAGACGGTGGCTGAAACATAATAGTACGCTGCGGCTATGTTTCCTATCGACGACGTGCGTCGTCGGCCGCAGAAGAGGGTTGTTTACCGAATTCGATTTGGAGTGCGGGCAAAGTTTTCATAACGATTGGGAACGGGCATGTTACAACGCAGAAAGACAGTTGAGGGCCTCGGAGTTTGCTGGCCGCACCACTATTTTCAGGCCGAGCCTCACGGTCGGGGATTCGCATACAGGGGCAATCTACAAGTTCTCTCCATTCTATGAGGTTCTTCGGCTCTTCCGCGGACCCAGGAATTTGATCAGTGGCGACCCGAAGGCCCGTATCGACATCGTACCGGTTGACTATGTGGCTGAAGCCGTTCTGGCAATTGCCGCGGAGCCTGGAAGCGAGGGCAAGACTTACCATTTGATCTCTGGATGGGAGCAATCAAAATCTTTGAGAGACTTCGTAGAGTTGGTCCGAGCTCATGACCAGAGCGACGGCAATCATATTCGCATTGTTCCGCCAATTGCTCGGCCGTTCGCGCGTGCAATCAACCGGCTTAATTGGGGCGCATCCATGCCGCACAGCAATAGCTTATCCTCGCGCCTTCAAGGATGCCTTACTCACCCGGCTGTCTTTGACAATTACATGGCGAGAGCCGTGCTGGACGCGAAGGGCATTTCCTGCCCGCCGATCCATGTCTACCTGAGCTGGATTATCAACTTCGCCGAAACACGTCATTGGCGTTCCGAAGCGGCGGAGCCCAAGGTAATGGCCGAGCAGCAGACGAAAATGGCGGTTCGGTGACGCCGCAACCTCCTGGTTGCCGAATCCGAGGTTGTCCAGCACACAGAATGGCCAAATCGCACGTTTGCTTTTTAGAGGTTTGAATTGATCAAGAGATTAATGATCGGGACCCTGGCATCGTTTGCGATTTTCATATTGCCTGCGCTGCCGAGGGCGAACGCTCTGCGCCATTCGCAGCTGTGGCTGTTGGCCCTGATTACCTTAATCGCACAATTATTCCAGCCGACGTACAGGCCGATCGACAAGTCGGCTCCGAAGCATGACCGCAGTACGGCGACTCAAATTGTCTGGTCGGTTTATCTGATGCAACTCATGGGAGTACTTGAAGCTGTCTATTACCGATACCCGGAGAGCTTCCAAACCAATCCAATCGATTTTGTTGCTTTCATGCTGATGCTTGTTGGACTGGGGTTCAGAACCTGGTCTATCCACGAACTGGGAAAGTTTTTTACCTGGCATATAACGGTGCAGCCGGGGCAGACGGTCATTCGGACGGGGCCCTATAGGGTAGTCAGGCATCCCGCCTATTGTGGGGCTTTTCTGATGTACTGTTCGACAGTCATCTTCATTCACAGTTGGATTACCGCGTTGATCGCGCCGATTGTCATGGGCACGGCATTCCTGCGGCGAATTCATTATGAGGAGGCTTGGCTCAAACAGTACATTGGCAGCGAATATGAGAGCTATAGCCAAGACGTAAAAAGGCTGATTCCGTTCGTGTGGTAAATGGTCGAACTGTTTGCGAGTCTCTTTCATGATCAACCAGCAGGCTGAGCGGGAAACAGCTTGGGCGAACGATACGATACGCTATCTGGCAATGGTGAAATGGAAGGGAATCACTTTGCCAGAAACCGCACTGTGACCCGCAGGCCCACGACCAGCCGGGTATCTTTCTTCTCCAGATCGACGAGAGTATCAAGTACGTCTCTGTCAGCCTTATCGGTCGCATCTCCTGACCGGATGCGCTTGCGCCCCATCAGCAAGCTTATCGTCGTCACCCGCCCCGCAAAGACCTCGCCTGGAAAGGCATCAATCAGAACCGACGCCCGTTGGCCCACATGGAGCAAGGCGATGTCACGTTCATCCACCTCCGCTCTTATTCTCAATTTCGAATCGTCAGCAAGGGCTATGACGGGTTGGGGAAATACGGTGCTTACAGATTCGCCGGCCTGTCTATAAATCCGCAATACGGTGCCTTGAGACGGGGCTTTGATCGAACACTTTTCCATTTTTTCTTTGGCTGTTTTTGCTCCCCCTCGGGCAGATCGAATTTCCGCATCGAGGCGCGCAATATCTTCCGGCAGAGGAGAAGCATTGACCAGCCTTTCCCTCTCTACGGCTGACTTGTAGGTTGCGCGCGACAACGCAAAATCAGTTTTAGCATTGTCGAATATTTCCTTGGAAACGATGCCGGAATCGAAGAGGCTTTTGATCCGGCGGTATTGGGTTTCCGACTGGTTCGCCCGGGCCAGCGCAAGTTCGGTTTGAGCTGCTGCGTCACGACGCTCCTCCTGCCGGCTGCCGCGAAGCAATCGAATCCGCTCTTGTGTGCGGCTGGCGATGCCTGCCTCCGCCTCTACCACGCTGGCACGCAGATCATCGCAGGAAATCAGAGCCAGCACCTGGCCTTCATTGACATGCTCCCCTTCCTGTACGAGTACTTTTGAAATGACGCCATCCGTGCCTGGTCCGATATTGATCGTGTCCGAACGCCCTTCCACGCGCCCTGAAGCTGCCAAAACGATCAGCGGAGTGTCATCTGCTTTGTCCTGCGCTCTGGCGCCGTTTGCTGTCGCGCTCGCTTCAGGAGTAGAGACTCCTCTTCTGACGGCGAGCCAGACTATGCAGCTGATAAGGGTCACAAACAGCAACATTCTTAAGCGGTTTCTTCGTAGTAGTGACTTTGACAGCATTGGTTTCACTCCACTGCCTCAGGACGATCCAGCTTATCTTTAATCACTCTTCCGTCCGTCATAGTGATCATGCGATGGCTTCGTTTGACCCATCGATGGTCGTGAGAGACCACCACCACCAGCCGATTCTGATCCGCGGCCAGCGAGAAAAGGATTTCTGCGATTTGGTCTCCCGACCTGCTGTCAAGAGAGGCGGTTGGCTCGTCGGCGAGGACGATTTCCGGATTGTTACTCAAGGCGCGGGCAATGGCCACTCGCTGCTTTTCTCCACCGCTCAGCTCATCGGGACGCAAGTGCAATTTGTCTTCCAAACCCAAAGATTGCAGTGCGGCGACAGCGGATTCACGAGCACGCTTTTCGCTATGACCGTTTATACGCAAAGCCACCATCACATTTTCCACTGCATCGAGCGCGTGAAACAGGCGAAACGCCTGAAATATGTAGCCGATATGGCGCCTCCGGATCTCGCCAGCTTCACGCTCCGAAAGCTTATGTACTACTCTGCCCATCACGGAAACACGACCTTCATCAGGCGCAAGCAAACATCCCAGAATTGAAAGCAATGTTGTCTTTCCGCTGCCGGAAGGTCCAAGAATCAATGTGAGCTGTCCACGCATGAATTCGATGGAAACATCATTCAGGGCCTTGATGCCGACAGGTCCTTTACCGAAAGATATGGCCACGTGTTCAGCGCTTAGCGTCGTGTCGTTTTGCATGGGATTAAGAATTGCCTGAACATCGCATTTATGCTCGAAATACTCTGGCTGGTTCGACCATTACGGCCTTGCGTATAGATCCAAGAGAGGCCATTGCGCACATGATGAGGCTGACGCCGATCATGCTCAGAGGCAGCCACCACGGCAAGTAGATCCAGGGAATACTTTTTCGGCTGAGCGACACGGCCGGAAACGTCAACCCCAGCCCGATGGCCGCACCGAAAAGCCCGCTAATGAGACCCTGAGTCAGCACGAGAATTTGCAGATAATGCTTAGGCGCACCCAAAGCCTTCATCGTCGCAAATTCATCCAGATTCTCCATAGTTGTTGCATAAATAGTTTGTGACACGATGAGGAGACCCACAACAAAACCAAGCAGGGCCGCTGTCAGCAAGGCGCCTCCTGCGCCAGTTTGCACGATCCAATAGACCTGTGACCTGTGAGAAAATCCTTCGCGTGTCCAGACGTGTACACCCTGCAGTCGAGCCTGCAAAGAATTCCGCACCTGGTCGATTGGATAGCGCGGGCTTACGTGAATGACAAGAAATTGCGCCTCTTCTGAGGTCATCCCCAGATAGTGAATTGCATCACTGTAGTCCGTGAAAAGATATGGATAGCCGACAAAGGAACCGAAGTCATTTACGATATTAGAAATACGGGCACGCAAGTTGTTTATTTCGCCTTCCGTCCCGATCTCATCTGCTTCCAGCAAGGTAGCATTGCTTCTGTCAACCAATACGGCATCCTGCTCGACTACACTCGTGGAGTGCGGCAGATAGTTGATCGGAAATTGAGAGCCGACCCCTGGTTCAGAGCCGATGATATAGACGATCTGTCTTCTTCCCGACGGCTTTTGCCATATGGCTGCGCCAGCGGCAATTTTTTGAACTGCAACAACACCGGGTTCGCCCATAGCAATCGCTTTCAGCCGGCCGGCAATCGGCGTGGCGCACTCAAAGCATGGAATGCCCACGGCAGAAACCCAGATCTCGCCGTCTGAACTGTCAACCATACGCGAGGATGACTTGACAAATCCCATGAGCAAACTGCCCTGAAATACCATCAGAAATATGGAGAAGGCGACTCCTGCGACGGTCACGGAGAATCGAAGGCGGTCATAACTCAGATTGCTCCAGGCAAAGTGCATCGTTAAGTCACCGATTCTATCGTTGGGGGCAAGGCTGCCGCGAATACCATCTTGCTTGTGGCTTCCCTCATCCCTTAACAAAACATAATACTATATATTTATGAAGTACAAAATAATATTTATAAAGTACGCCAATTGGGTTTTTACGGGGCTACAGACAGAAAACACCAATGATTCAGAGGATATCTGAGCACGACTGTAAGAAATCTGCTAATTGCTGCGCTTTTGATATGTTAGCTTTATTCCCGGTCGTTGCAGGTTTCAGCAACTCCTTATCTGTTGTCTCGCAGAACGGTTGTCTACAAAGGAAACACGTGCCCCCGAAGCATTGACAGTGATGCGCCTCCCTAGTTTGGAGGAGAACAAGGTGCAAGTCCTTAAGGGGGCTCTTCTCTCTTAGATCTGTCGCATGTCACGTAAAGTGTGGAATCGATTTGTTGCGAAAACCCTTTCCGATGATGGGCTTCAGCGGCTTACCCGCTGGGCGACAACGGTTCAGCTGAAAGATGTACCTGTGGATGTCCGAGAGCAGGCGAAGAACCAGGTGCTTTCCATTCTCGCGGCAGTTCACAGCGGGTACTCGAGCGATTTAGGGCCACGTATCGAGAAGGCATTCAGCCGCCAGGAGACCGGCGCGTCCCATCCGATGCCCTTGACATCCCGCATATCCGCCAGCCAGGCAGCGTTCTTAATGGCGGCCTGGTCGATGGTGCTTGATTTCGATGATGTAATGCTGGGTGGACACACGGGCCATTCATCGGTGCTGGTCTCCATGGCATATTCGGAAAGTCTCGGCAAGCCGGGCGAGGAATTCCTGTTGGCGCAAATCGTGGCCAACGAAATCGCGGCACGGATCAACATGACGGTGGCACTGGGCCAAACCCGGGGCCAGATGGCAACACATCTTCATTTAGTTGGGGCGGCCGCGTCGAGAGCCAAACTGGAACGCCTTGATCAGCGGTGCTTTAGCCAGGCAATTGCTTTTGCCTTGTCCTATCCCAGCACGGCGCTCTATCCGTCCTTTCTCGGATCGGATGCGAAGGCGTTATGCGCATCCTGGGCGGTACGAGCCGGACTGGACTCCGTGGATGCCGTTTGCAGTGGGCTGCGCGCCAACAGCGAAATTTTGGACGGCCCGCGCGGCTTTATCCGATCTTTAACGCAATTCCCAAGAATGGAGTTTCTCGGCGAAATTGGCAGGAATTGGTACACCGGAACAAACAGCTTCAAGGTATATCCCGGATGCGGATATATCAGCGGGGTCATCGACGCCACCATAGCCCTGGTTGAAACCCACAATATCCGTCCTGAAGATGTCAAGCACGTTGATATTTTTGCATCGCTTTTCACGTTCGGAATGGAGGCGCATTCCCGGCCGTACCTTCGTGGCTCTCAATCGCCCATCGCCACCCTCACGTTCTCGACGGCATATAGCGTGGCGTGCGCCATTATCCACCGGGCTCTTAAGCCGCAACATTTTTCATCCGACTCCGTTGCCAACCGGTCCGTATGGGAAATGACGCCACGGATCAAGGTACATCATGACACCAGGATAACTATAGCGTCTGTCAAGGAAGACATACCTCTCGGGATTGCTTTGAGCCGCGCCGGGCGCGTGCAGGCATTCCTTTTTGCCTGGACTCTGTGCCGCAAGGCGCTCGGCAAACAATGGGATATTTCGTCCGTGGCGGCCAAGGTGCGTATTGCCGGCAGTGTTGCGGCAAACGCCGGACAAAAAAATGCCCTTACATTCGAGAACTCCAAGAAAAAATTAGGGGCAAGAGTGGAGATTCATACAACAGACGGCCGTACGCTGGTTCATGCCGAAAGCATCCCGAAAGGATTTGCCGGTCGGCAAGACTGGAAGGCGACGCGGATCCTCATGCGGGACAAATTTGTGGAGTGTGCTTCAGTAAATGTAGGGCGCGATTGTGCTCTCGAAGCAGCCGGCCTCATTGAGCGGCTTGAAGACTTAAGGCCTGCTGATATGCAGCGCATGGTGGAGCTCAATTGTATTGGCTCCCGAATGCGGCAATGCCGACCCCAACCACAAACGCTAGCACAGGCTCCCAGGTCTTAGTACGTGTTCGCAGCGAATAAGACTAACAACCGTTCCCTTCCTGGAGCACTTCAGGAACGCGTTCGCAGAGCTTTTCCGGCGACGTCACCACGATAGATCCGTATCGCAACTTGATGATAGCTCTGTCTGCCAATCGTCTCAGCGCTTTGGATGTTTCCTGCCGGGACGCGCCGATGAGATTGGCAATGTGCTGGTGCGTAACCGCGATCGTGACAGGTTTGTTGGAATCCGTGCTCTCCGTAAAGTTGGCAAATTCTGCGAGTGCCTCCCTAACCCGAGTATCCACCTTTTTGAACATGATTTGCGTCAACCTTCCCTCGGCTTTCAAAAGCTTGCGGCTTAGCTGAACGCAAACGTGGTGCAGCATTTCGGGATAGGTGTGTGAGAGTTTGTGAAAGTCCTTTCCGCTCATCCGATATACGACGGAAGTCCCCATAGCGCTTGCAGTTTCCTGATAATAAGCCTTGACCAGGACGGCGGCGTCTCCCAGAACGTCCCCAGATTTAGCAATACCGCGAATGATTTCATGGCCATCGTCTGTGATTGCTGTGAGGCCTGTCTGGCCTTCCTTAATCCAGTAAATAAAGTCAGCGACATCATCTTGCCTATATAGAACCTGCCCATCCGAATAGCACCTGTACTGGGTCAAGGATCGAATTTGGAGGAGCTCTTTACAACTCAGCGTCGAGAGTAGTGCAGCAGGGAGAATAGGGTGAAGCTCTGGGAAATGGTCGTACATACGAGGCGTCCAATCGAGGGTTGAATTCGCAAGTCGTTGCCTTAAATCGCGTCCGCAATCACAAATGGGGCAAAGAGCAGCCTTGTTGTGAGGGGCACTTCAATTGTCAGCATTAAATCCCTTCTGATCCAGGTGACCAGCCTGAAGTATCAGCATGGAGTGAGCAAATGAAATTGTCTATACCGGCTGCATCAAGCACCCGTGTTCTCTAAACCGCTATGGTTGCCCATCAAGGCACATTACAAAAGCTATCACGATCATGATCGATGCAACAAAAAGATAGCAACATAGCTCTCTAGGTCAGTTCCAAAGTGGCAAAAACGGGTTGAATCGATCTCCCTTAGCTCTTTCCCAATTCCTGATGTGGCAGTAAACCGCGGCTCAAGCCGTATCGTCTGACTCCGTCAATATACCCCTTGACTACCTTCTTCAACTCTCGCCGAGCTACGAGATTCATGAGCGTGTCGCCCAGGATCACTCCAAGCAAGCCCCATTTCATGACATAGTTCATTTCCATGCGAAGCAGCTTCGTTTCCCCTCGCTGGATGATCCACACCCCAGCGGTGCTATCCGGCCTGATCGGCAGCTTGTGATCGGAATGTGCGACAACAAACCCTTCGCCGTCTTTCCATTCCACAACGGTTTCCGTGATCTCAGTACCAGCTCGATGCCAGCAGTGTCTTGCCGCGCCGAGTCCACATGTTTGTTGGGAACGTAATTCTGTTTTTGCGACGAGTGGGTGGAATTTATCTACGTTGCCAAAATCGGCTAGAGCGCGCCACATGGCGGCCGCTGAACCTTCGAACGGAACTTCAACGGAAACTGAATGCGGTCCGAGAAGTCGGAGCAAAGAGAGTTGAAGAAGGCCAAAACTGAAGACAAGGAAACTTACGGTCAGTGAGGTCACAATACCCCACAGGGTCGTTAACAATACGTTCAAAAGCAGCAATATCAGCGTCGCCAAAACCCAAATCCAGTCGCCCAGGGAAAACCAGACAACTTCAAAACGTTGTATGTTCCTGCGGAAGGAAGCCAGAAGAAGGTGCATACCATTGAGAATCAAAAGGTATCCGAGCACCGCGATCACGGAGTGTTGCCGATCCGTGCCGGCGAGGTAGATGTTAACGGAGCGTGGAAACGCGGCAAAACAGGCCCCAAATACCAGGCATGAGAATGAGTTGAGGCGCAAAACGGTCCGCAGAGGCGATAAAGAATGGAACGTGGAGGTCATTGAGACGGACATGCGATTCCCCACTTGACGAGCCCAGATAGGCACAATATACAATACAAAAATAAAGTATGCAATATACAATTTTGCACTGGACAGCGAGCAGCGTACCGATATGAAACAGCAACGTGGAGAGCACCGGAATTACGGGCAAGCGTGTATGCTCGCAACAGCTTTGGACATTGTGGGCCAGCGATGGACGTTGCTGTTGATAAGAGAACTCATGGCAGGGCCGAGACGATTTCGGGATTTGCTCGCCAATCTTTCCGGAATTGGATCGAACCTGCTCGCTGCCCGTTTGAGTTTTCTTGAGAGAGACCGCATTATTGAAAAAGTCTCGATTCTGCCAAACTCGACCGCTTATCGGTTGACGGAAGCAGGCCGAGCATTGGAACCCGCACTCGTGGAGCTTGCCCGTTGGGGTAATCGGTATGGACGACCGACGAAGACGAAGGATCACTGGAGTCCCTTTTGGAACAATCTGGCCTTCAAAGCCCGCTTTGACAGCTCCAAAGTGGGAAATTTGCGGGGCGTGTTTTCTTTTTCTATTGGTGGTTATGAGCACTATTTTGTCATTGGACGCAAGCGCATCGCGTTCTTCGAAGGAAGTCCTCCTCACTACCATGTCCGTATCGAATGTACGCCACAACAATTCCAGCAACTCGCAAGCGTGCCGCGCGATCGGCTCTTCCATGTCATGAAGCGGGAAAAACTGCGCGTGCTGGGAAACCCGGTCGTCTTCGGTCGATTTTTGGAAGCATTTGCGTAACCGGTCGATTCTGAACTAAACCGAAGCAGTCGCAAGACCGCTCATAAACTTACGGCTGATAACATCAGGCATTGCTTTTGGAACGAACCACAGTAGAATGAAAGTACAATGAATCCGGCAGTGCAGCCGTTTTAGCCTTCCTGGGCATTGTGGGATATTTCGCCGAATCAACAACTTGTCTGTTTTCAGAACCTGGAGCAGTTCGATCCCGATTAGCTCCACCAATCATCCTCAATCTTTCCAGCGAATTACCCGCTCCTGCCGGAAACCCGAACGCCATATCCGAGGACGACCATGTTCTTAGCCGGCAAGACGCACAAAGTTCACGGCGCAGATTTTGAAGGTCTATGCCCTCGCCATGTCAGCACAGTGAAAAATCTTGATTTTCCTGGTGATCAAGCCTTGCGCTGCTTTTGCACTTGTGGCTGGCTTCGCACTGCGTCACGCACAGCCTGGAAATTGATGACAATGAACTTCGCCGTAGGGTGGACCTCCTGGGAACTTGCAAAGTGAGTTGACCGATCCCTGCTGAAGTCCACCAGAACCAGCCGGTGTTCTGCAATCGCAGCGCGCAATTGCTTGATGTATAGAGGCAAGTGGTGCAAAGGAGACATGACCAACAAAGTCGCAATGATCAAAAATGCTGCGCTGATCTCCACTCCTTTGGGAGCAGGTCCGTGCAGCCACCACATAAGAAGATAGCTGGCGACGATCCCAGACAGCAGGCTGGAGCAGGAAAACAACGGCATACAAAACGTATTCTCGCGACGGTCCAGATAGATAAAGGAAAGACAGATCCCAAGCCCGGCATAAAAGAAGCCGATTGCCAGGCCGGCAAAGCCGGTAGGACCGCTAAAAAGATGAAGAAAGCCGTTCCGGAGCTGATCGGCGATCGCCATTTTTCCCAGAAGAGCCAGCGCCGCCGGGGCGAAAATCAGAACCGGCATGGCTACAGCTTGTTCCTCAACAAAATAATCGAAAGCGATGTCTGCCTCGCCCGTCTTGGCAATCTGCGTCATGGCCGGAAGTCGAACCGCGTAGCCTGTAAGATAAGCTGCAAGATTGAGCAGCGCTGCCAACCCTAATTGGTATTGATGGATACTACTGAAGGAGATCACCAGCGCAAGGATGCTCATGGTGAAGCCTACCCAGGAAAACCAGCGGACCCGGCGCTTGAAGATCCGGTCAATGATCGGTGACATCGTCAACACCCCGGCCCGCATCAAGACCAAAGCCAGCACAATAGAGACGCCGCTGAAGCTATAAGCCAGAGTTGTGGTAAGGATGATAGCGGCAAAACCCAATCCAGAGAGGAATGTCTGAAGCCTGGGGAAGACAATATTCAACACCAGGATTCGGCGTTTACGTCCATACTTCCACCATCCCATGATCGTAATGAACAGCAGAGTTACGATCGCGGTAGAGATTGCCGCTGAGGGGAGCAACTCAGGACCAGGGATAGACCGCCCAGTCAAAAGACCAGAGGTAACTCCTTTGCTCAATCCGCTGTAAGGTACGTAAAAGAGAAAATATCCGAGAGTAAGAACCCAAATTCGCAGACTATGTTCGCGCTTCGTGCCAGTCATAAGGGTTTCACCTATGGAGAATCGTCAAGCGCCGGAGCTTGCGCCTGGTTTAGAAATCACGGTTTATAAAACGATGGATCATGCCGCTGTCCCAGCAGAGACTTCCCTATGGTCGCCAGAATCTGGTCGTCATTGTCGTGGCGGACGTAAAAAGAAAGATCCCGGTAGATACGCTCCAGCGGGCTTGGCCGGTTCAGGCTGCGGGCGCCGCATGCGCGAATGCACCGCTTGACGGTGTCCTCGGCTAGATGTTCCATGGTATGACGCGCGCGGCTGCCGGCGATTCGGGCTTCATCGTAGCGCCCGGTCTCCCACATGCGAGCGACATGCCGTAACCACAGATATCCGGTCTCAATATTGATTGAACTTTGTGCGATGTGATGTTGAATATAAGGGTCGACAATTTTGCCTTGCGACTTTATGTATTCGAGAGCGAAGTCGTAGGCTCCCTCCGCCGCCCCCAAGAACGTCGCAGCGTAGTGTGGGATGAAACAAGTTTGCCATCCATCGGTGAGATACTGACCGGGCTGGCCGATCAAATTGACTTCAGGGATAAATGTCTGATTAAACCGCACCACGTGGCTGGCCGTTGCCCTCATGCCAATTGGGTCCCACCAGGATTTATCGATACTAATCGATGGATCGGAGAGATCGCAGGCAAGCATGAGCTGTGTTTCCAAAGGGGCGGTATTGTGCCTGGCGCCGCCAGGCCCTGCCGTGCTCACCAGCAAGATGGCCCAATGCGCCCCGCCGGCACTGGTCGCGAAGGCCTTGTTTCCGTCGACAACATAGCCTCCCTCAACCTTTTTTGTCGTGGTGCCAAAACTTACGGTTTCTGAAGACGCGCGCGCCTGTGGCTCACCGCTCCATGCGACCCAGGTTTCGCCCTTTTGAACTGCGGATTTGAACCAGCGTTCTTTTTGTTGGTCTGTTCCCAGGCCATCAATCAGCACCAGAGAATTGGCGTGTCCCTCCCAGCAGCGCGCCAGGGCCAGATCAGCCTTTGCGATCTCTTTCGTCATCAGCCACAGCATGAGCACATTTCCGCGATACGGTCCTAGTCCCAACCCTCCGTACTCAGTTGGGACCACCGCAGTCAACAATCCTGCGTGGAAGAGATCGTTGAAATCCTCGCTGGGATAAGTTCCATCGCGATCATAAACAGCGGCGCGGGGAAACAGCCGCTCGCGGGCCAGCTTCCGTGTTTTTTCAAGCAGCTGTTCTTGTTCAAAACTCAAGTCCATCTCTACCACTGCTGACTCCAATTCTGAATATCTATGTTGAAGCGGCCACTTCCATGCCCGCATCGTTCACGAGGAAGTTGGGGGAACGATTTGCGTAGGTGAGCTTGCGCCCGACGACATCCGGCATCTCTTTTCCGACCATCAACATGAACTGTTTGCGAACCTGATGGAGAAGAACTTCATGCCCGTCAACCGCTCTGCCGCCGCGCGCCAGAATGCCGGATACAAGAGGCGTCGGGTTTACTCCGTAGGCAAGGTCAACGATTACAGCATCACTGTTCAGGGAGTCGATCTCAAATGGCGGTCCATCGTTTTGCCTGCCGATCGGTGTGGCATTTACAACCAGGGTGAACCCTTGAGCCTTGAACTCTGACAATGATACGAATGGGAGCCCCAGGAGCCTGCATGCACGCGTCCCCCGGTCTTGGCCGCGATTCACCAGGGTGACCTCTGCTCCCGCATCTTTCAAAGCGGCAGCTACAGCACGGCCCGCGCCGCCGCATCCGATCACGGCTGCCTTGATGGTCTCGAGTGGTTGCCCAGGTTTCGAGCTCAAGAGCGCGATACTTTCAGGGTCGGTCGTGTCGGCCTTCCAGACCCCATTCTTGCGCATAAAAATATTGGTAGAAGCTGCCCGGCGCACCATCGAGCTGCTTTGCCCGGCGGCCGCTACAGCCACTTCCTTGTATGGAGAGACAATCGTGAGTCCCTTGATCGGAATACCCAGGAACTGGAGCGCCGAACCTTCCAGCATTTCGTGCCAGAAATCTTCAAAACAGTCCACATGGAACGGGACAAACAAGGCTGGATAACGAATCGCGCGATATCCCGCATTGTGCAGCCGTGGCGAAAGCGATTGCAGAACCGGATTTCCCGCGATGCCATAAAGTTTTTCCAAAGCTCCCAGGGCGGGGAAGCCGTAGTCGATCAATAGCTGTTCGACAGTCAAATCGTCGACCGTACTATTGCGTTCTCCAATCCTGCCGATCAAAAAAGGGGCCCCGAAATAGGGACTCAGCAGTCGCGACCACAGCCCAAACAGCCCTTCAGAGAAAGCAACAACGTCCTTACGGCCAAGCGCCTTTAAGAACAGCAACGGCTGCAACCCGTCGCTGGTTTTAGAGGAGGCGCTTATCAGGCAGTAAGTATTGGCAGGTATGGATGCGAGCTGTTCGAAGGTGGTTCGAAGTTGAGCTGCATCACATGGCGGCGTGCACTGCAAGATGGCGCGCCGCTCCGCTGGAATGTGCTGCAACAACTTTGAAGATAAATCAGAGTCCGCTTCCAATTCTATGAGATCAAATTCTTGAGCGGCAGCAGCCAGACGGCTATGGCGCTCATTGCATGAGCCCGAGAATTTTCCTCCACAGCGCAGGCTTCGCAAACTATATAGCAGTTTTCCATGAAAGTGGTTTCGCAACCATGAAGCCGGAATATCGCCTGCCGTATCGGCTCTCAACTGTAACCATGAAACTGCTGCAGGCAGTTCTGAAATTGCTTCGGCGCCGGCACAAGAGGAAGTTGTTAGAGCTCCAACCAGTTGCAGTCCGTTCATGCTCGTTCACCTCGTACATAGCCCTGGTTGATTAGGGGCTTCTAACAATATTATTTTTGTTGGCGGTCCGTAATTCGGCGCTTCAACGACGCAAGGAAGGCTAATCTCCCTTTGTAATCTCGTCAAGAAATTTCAAATCTCAATTGTGCAGAGCGCATAGGTGTTCCAAAAGGGGAATCGATTAAAAAAAACTAAAAGGTTGGTGGCCAAAGCTGGCGCATGGTCACGATTGCGCCGCTTTAGCTCTGTGAGTAGCCAAAGCTTTGGTAAACCATACGAGCTCGTCGAAGTAGTCTTTCGCCCGCTTTTGAAAACCCGGAAGCAACGGACTGCCCTCGGGGTCAAACGATTCCCGCACGTGATGAACCGCCAACTCGGCAGGAATCGGCACGCCGCCAAGATGCAGAATGACCTGGCGCAGTGCAGCCAGGCACATAGCACCGCCATTTTCCACAGACACGGTGATGATCCCGAAAGGCTTTCGCTTGTACTCAGGCTTCAAGTAGTCCAATGCGTTCTTGAGCACGCCCGGGTAGCCGCTGTTATATTCGGGGGTAACAATTACGATGGAATCGGCGCAGGTAATCTTTGCACTGAGCTCCGCCACGTTCGCCGGGACATCATCCCGGAACCTAAGCCGTTCTTCCATCATGGGAAGATCCAGGTCCTTCAGATCCAGCAACTCAGTTCTTACGTCTTCAATTTTTCCCAGCCAGGTCACCGCGAATTTCGCGATCTTGGCGCTCTCTCTGTTCCTGCGAATGCTACCCAGGATGACAGGTATATAAAACATTTACCCATCCTTTCAATCTGCTGATAAGAATCGACAAGGGATTATATATATTGCAGTCGCCGACACGGCTAAGGCGAAGGTGGCCACCTTGCGCCCACGATATGGAGTGAGTTCATTCCGGCAGTGGTTGCAGATGACCAGTTGCGTTATCCAGTCGAGTAAGGGTCACCTTCTGATTTCCAATTCTGCGCGTTGGCCCGAAGCTGATGGCGCCGGCAAATCCTGTTTGAAAGTCGTACATGCTTTCAAGCGCCGTAATCAGCTTTTCCCGGGTAAGTTCGTGGCCTGCGCGGATCAGTGCTTCATGAAGAATGCTGGCTTCCGCTAATGCCGACAATCTCGCTGCCAGATGGTCCGATCTTAATCCGTGGACCCGGCCTAACCTGTAGTAGGCAGCCAGGCCTTCAGAAGTTGTGTCTGAAGGCGATGGCGAAACGGCGAACACCACGCCTCTTTTGAGCGTAGCAGCAGCCCTGAATACCGGCTCTGTTGCCAGCGAGCCAGGAACAAGAAATATCGGGTCCCAATCGGGTTGGGAACCAGCAGCCATCAGCACTTGTTCCATTGTGGCGGGAGAACAGAGGAGCAGAAAAACGGAGGTTCCGGAGCGCTTCAGCCGCGCTGACAGTTCGTCTGGAGCATTCACCTCATCAGGCAGCACATCCAGACGCCAACGCAGTTTGTTGTGTCGCTGAAGGATGCTATCAGCCACTTCTCTCGCAGGCCCTTTATCGCCGCATAGTACAACCCCCTGGCTGGACTTGGAAAAGATCTTTTGTTCAGCATAGCCAGCTAAAGCCAGGGCCTGTTCAGGCACGCCGGAGTTCAAATAGAAAATATTGGGGTTGAAATCGCGCGGGCCGGGATACAACGAGACCGCGCCGATTAAAGGCAAGCCATTTTCCTGAAGGATCTTACCTGCGGTCTTCTCGGCCCCGGCAATATAACTATCAAGCAAAGCGAACGGGGGCGCGGTACTCAGGAATTCATTAAACGCTGAATCAAATGTAGCTGGAGGTTCGCTTGCATTACCATAATGCAGGACAATGCGTCTCCCATAGACACCACCGTCATGGTTGACTTCATCAAAGTACGCATCCAAGGATTCTCTGGAGGCAGAGTTGATTGCGGCGAACCTTGATTCTGCCGGCAGAAACACTCCAACTTCGATCGACGAATCATTCAGTCCTGGATCGGAGGCGCCAAGCATCTTAATCCACGCGATCAAATCTTTTGCATTTTGCTGGGAGAGTTGATAGCGAGGCATCGCATTGTCTAAAGTGTTCCCTGCGGAGTCAATTCCCAGAGTGACGGCACGCACCAGCAGAGATTCCGTATAGGCAGGATGTTTCCTGTTATTGGGAAGCTTGGTCTGATAGGAACGTGTGAGGTCGATCCATCGGATGGGCGGCGGGAACACTCCTCCTTCCGGCTTGCCTTGTCCGTCGAGCCCGTGACAGCTTGAACACGGCAGCACAGACGCTGGGATCTCGGTGCCGTCCTGTCCGAGCTTGGCTTTGATTTCACTGCCGGCAGAACCAAATCCGCGCACATAAATCTGCCTTCCCCGGCTTTGCGGAGTCTCTGGCTGCTGTTGTAGAGCGCTCGATAAAAGCCAGGCGGGCAGAATCAAGCCGAAGCAGAGCGAGGCCCGGAACTGGCGGTTGAAACGCATGATCGATGGCCTATGGATGATCGTTTAAAACGCTATTGACTACTGCGATGATTTCTTGCGCCGGCGCCGTGCCTCGGGCCTTTTTCCACAAGCCTGTCCGGTCATTGCCGATGATGAAAAGGTCCAGGTGATTTTCCTTCTGGCCAGGCAAGAGTCCGAACTTGTGCAGGGCGAATTCCAGGTCTTGCTTTGGACCGGTAAGGAAGAACCAGCCAGGCTTCGCTTTGAACTGTTCGCCATAGGCTTTGAGTTTTGCCGGCGTATCCTGGGTGGGGTCAACCGAGAGCGAGAGAATATATACATCCTTGCCCAGTTGTTCTCCCAGCGCGCGCTGAACCTGGACCATTCTGGCAGTCATGATGGGGCAACTATCATGGCAGGTTGTGAAGAACGCATTGACAATGATCGTTCTGCCCTTGATCAAATCACTATAAAGACGTTTGGGGTTCCCGTCCTGGTCGAGCAGAACCACATCTGTGAAATAACGCGCTGCCGCTGATCCCGCTGTTTCCTTCCGCTCCTGCAGATCGGGTGTTTGCTGTGCCCGGGAGACGATCAGAACTTGTGCGAAGACTGCTGTCGAGAGCAGGAGCCGAAGAGTTCTCATCGCGAGCTTGTCCCTGCCGGCCGAGTGCCTTTGGTCAATAGGGTCTTCACAATTTCTGCTAACGCAGATGCTTTGGCCAGGCCATTAGTTCGAACCCACTCCCCGTTTTTGGCTCGACCGATCAGAATCGTGGAGGTGTGCTGCAGTTTATCGGGCGTATAAACGCCCATTGCTTTTAATGCAGTATCTACATCGCGCTTGTCTCCAGTCAGAAGCGTCCAGCCGGGGCCTTCACCAAACTGTTCTGCCCATGCACGGAGCCGTTCCGGAGTGTCGTTGGCGGCGTCGATACTTATAGAAATCAAGATGACGTCACGTCCCGCGTTGTTCCCCAGCAGTTTTTCGAGCTTACCGAAATTGGCGCCCATGGGCAGGCAGATCGTGGTACAGGTGGTAAAGACAGTATTAATGACGACAACCCGGTCACCGATTACATCGCTGAGCAAGCGCACACGCTGCCCGTGCTCGTTTGTCATGACCACATCAGGAATTGAAACAGCGGGCGCCTCAACAACTTCGCTTGGGACTGAAACCGGACGACTATCGCTGTTTTGCGCGAGACCCAAGTTTCCCGGCAAAAGCCAAAGCAACAACCAGACGTGCAACAAATTCACCGCATTGCGTTGGACCATGACCGGTGATCGCGCCCCCGAAAAATGAGCTGTCCGCGATGATCAGGCAGCTACTGTATCATGCCGGAGCCTGCGCAGAAAGCTTCAACCAACATGCTGAGCTTTATAAAAATTGGCGGGATGTAGCTAAGCATTCATTTTTGGAACGGAACGAATATGCGCGACAAATAGTTGCCCTGCGATGCTACAATCATTCGCCTCGCGAGAGGATAGGGCAAGAAGATGAAGTACCTGAGGCTGCAAGACCAGATAGACACTTCCAGGGACGGATCCGCAACTGAGCTCTCCCCATTGCAATTCGCAGGAACATGGATCAATACCAACACGGAGACTCCGGGCATTGTTCGTGTGACTTGCAGCGTGGAGAGCAACGCTCTGCGGGTAAGCTTCGAAGGCAACGGTTCTACAGAACCGGTCGACTGGGGAGAAGCAACTGCGGCGTTACTTTGTTCAGCAACTCTTCATGGCGGGCCGGGCATGTCATTCATAGCATCCTTTGATCTTGGTTTCAAGAAAGCTCAAGCTGGCGCAAACCTTAACCAGGACCTTCTGGTCATCGCCACCTACCACAGTTTTCAGAACCGTAACAGCGCCGGCCGCTCCAACTACTACTCACGGGAGTTCTTTCACCGTCCAGCGCGAGGCTAAAGAGAGTTGCACGATGAACAACGCAGGAATACAGGAAAGGGCTGGAACTGCTACTCAAAAGGCGCTGGACTTGTCCGCTCTTGCAGGCGAATGGACAAACACCAACAGCTCCGCAACTGGCATCATCCGGATTTTGCTAACGCCGAGTGGGGATCGGCTGTCTGTTCGTGTATTCGGAGCGGGCACGCCTGAGCCTTTCGATTGGGGCGAGGCGCCGGCCGAGGTTTTCGCCGATGATGCCGAGTTGGCACGGGCTACGTCTTTCACTTCCTGTTACGACCTGGGCTTCATGAGTGTGTGGTTACAGACCTATGTGGTTAAGGGGGTCCTGGTGGTTGTTTCTTTCACTCAATTTCAGGACGGTAGCGGAAGGTCCAATTATTTCGGGAAAGAATTCTTTTTCCGTTCCAGAGAGTAAGTTCCCGTGGCCGGAAATCGCAATCCACAATCGGAGAAGACAAGACGCCGGATGGATCGACCCAACAACGGTGTGGCATGCTCTGCGAACGAACTGGACCAGTTTCGAAACGATTCACGACGGAACATTTTTCGCAGCATCGCTATTTTCTGCCGTCACAATGGTCCTCTCCACGGTTACTACATGGAATTCGGCTGTCACAAGGCGCGAACGATGCGGCTGGCCTGGGACGTATGCCACGCTGAGCATGACTGGATCTATGTGGGATTCGACTCTTTTGAAGGACTGCCGGAAATTCAAGAGATCGACCAAATGCCAATCTGGCAGAAAGGCTCATGCGCATTCGCCGAAGAGGAATTCCTGCACACTGTGCTGGAGCATGGAATTCCCCGGGAGCGGCTGATTACCGTAAAAGGTTTTTACCAGCAGAGCCTCACGGCGGAATTGAGGGAGAGGCTTCTGCCCAAAAAGGCGGTTGTCGTCTACATAGATTGTGATCTCTATGCTTCCACCGTGCCGGTCCTGGAGTTTATCAAGGATTTTCTGCAACGCGGCACGGTTCTTGTGTTCGATGACTGGTTTTGTTTCTTTGGTGACCCAGAGCGAGGAGAGCGTCGCGCCTTCCGTGAATTTTGCGAACGCAACCCAAACTTGATTTTCGAGAGTTTCATACAGACCAGCGAGATCAAATCTTTTATTTATCTTGGCAGCCAGGGCGGTACACAACAATGAACACCGCTGCGCCACTGCGCTTCCACTGGAGCCTCTCCCAGGCGGGAGACAAGTTGCGCCGCCTGCGCCCTCCGGAGCAGATGACGGGCTTATTGAGCTTGCAGAGCCAGCTGGACCTGTGTCAACAAGGCGAAAAGTACGGGATCGAGTCCATGCTGATGGCCATCGGATTCACCCGGCCTGATCCAACGCTGCTTTCCATCGAACTCGGGCTGCGCACTGAAAAAATGAAATTCATGATCGCCTGCCGCTCAGGGCTGATCTCGCCCGGATACTGGGTACAACAGATCAACACTGCTTCGGCGCTCCTCTCGGGACGGATTTGCGTGAACATGGTTTGCGGGCATACTCCGCATGAATTGCATTACTACGGGGATTTTCTTCCCCACGATGAGCGCTACGAGCGGAGCGATGAGTTTCTGGCAATCTGCCGGGCTTTGTGGGCGGGAGGGCCGAACGGGGCTGGCGTGGATTTCGCGGGCAAGTATTATCGCATTGAGAAGGGCCTGCTCCGTACGCCTTTCATCTCCAGTGATGCCATTGCTCCAGAGATTTTTGTCGGCGGAAATTCTGAGCAAGCCCTGGCTCTGACAGTCAATCACGGAGATTGCCTATGGCGTTTTCCTGATTGCGACGAAAATCTGCGCCCACATTGCGAGGTGCTGAGAAGCGCCGGCAAGCAAATTGGGCTGCTGATGTCTCTCATTACGCGGCCCACTCATGAGGAAGCGCTGCAAGCGTGCCGAGCCTTGCTCGCGGACTGCGGCGCCCAAGCCAGAGAGTCACATCAGGAGTTTGCTCGCCGATCAGACTCGATTGGGTTCCGCAGCGTCTATGGCTCCGACGTTGAACAACCCGAATGGCTTACCCCGTGGATTTGGAGGGGCGCTGTCCCGTATCTCGGCCCTCCTGCCATTGCCATAGTTGGTTCGTTTGATGAGGTAGCGTTCGCTCTTCGCCACTATCAGAGCATGGGGATCACGCAATTTCTATTCACGGGCTGGCCCGACATGGAGGAGATGGAATACTTTGGGCGCGGAGTATTGCCCGCGCTATGCCAGAGCGATGCTGCCGGGGAGAGCGAACCGTGCTGAGATTTCACTGGAGGCTCGTTCAGGGAGGCGAAAAGCAGTTCATGAGCCGCTCTCTTCGTGAAGAGCGGCTGGAGACAGCGCTGCCGGATGTGGAATCGCAGGCGGCATTCTGCCGCCAGGCGGAAGATTGCGGGATAGATTCTGTGCTGGTGGACCTGGGCTTCGCCAGCCCTGATCCCTTTGTGCTTGCTGCCGCCCTGGCCTCCTGCACTCAAAACATCAAGTTCATTGTTGCCGTGCGTTCCGGCCTGATCTCTCCGACGCTGCTTGTCCAGCAGATCAACACGTTCTCAACTCTGTACGGCGATAGGATCAGTTTGAATGTGGTTGCGGGCCATTCTCCGGAAGAGCAGCGCAGTTACGGTGATCTTCTGGAGCACGATGCAAGATACGATCGAACTCGAGAGTTTCTCGACGTCTGCCGCAGGTTCTGGCGACGGGAAGAAGTCAACTTCGAAGGAAAATATTTTCGCATAGAGGGTGGGCGGCTCAATACGCCGTTTGTTTCGTCACAGCGGCAGCATCCTGAGATTTTGATCGCCGGCGGATCCACCGTCGCGCGCGCGCTTGCCGTTCAGCATGGCGACTGCTGGATGCGCCTGGCGGATGCTCCTTCGTCTGTCGCCGAAAGCATTGGCCCGGTTCTGCAAGCAGGAAGAGAAGCGGGTTTGCGTCTCTCCATTGTTGCCGCCCAAACCCGGGCGCAGGCATTGGATGCTGCTCACGCCCTGGTGGAAAAAACTGTGTCGCAGAAAAAGATCAGCTCGACTGAACACCGGTTTGTCTCCGGCAGCGATTCACAATCGATCGCAGCTGTGTTTCGTTCAGCCGAGCAGGAATGGCTTTCTGGTTGTCTGTGGACTGGCGCGGTCCGCAGCCTGGGCGCGCCGGCCATCGCGCTCGTCGGTTCTCATGACGAAGTGGCTTCGGCGCTGCTGGAATATAGCAGCGTCGGCATTACTCAGTTCATTGTGTCCGGATGGCCGAAGTTGGACTCCATGGTGCGGTTTGGAGAGGAAATACTTCCGCGCATTCGCGCGAGGGAGCACGAGGCATTGGCCCATGCCTAAATTGCTTTCTGAGGAACAAATACGCGAATACGAGCGGGACGGCCTTGTCTTTCCCATACAAGTATTGTCCGCGCGGGAAGTGGCAGGGGCAAGGGCGGAGCTGGAAGAATTGGCGGCAGCGCTGGGAGGCCATGCCGAGATTACGCGGCTGCGACATCTGCAACTTTTCCATCGCTGGGCACAAGATCTGGTACTTCATCCCCGGGTCCTTGATGCCGTTGAAGATGTCATAGGCCCGGACATTCTTGTTCATTCCAGCACAATGTTCTGGAAGCGCCCGCACGACGCTGCCTACGTTTCGTGGCACCAGGACGGATATTATGCAGGCTACAGCGAACTAAGCTACACCTCGGCATGGCTGGCGCTGAGTGACAGCTCTTTCGACAACGGCTGCATGCGTGTCGTTCGCGGTTCTCATGCGGGCGGCATTGTATCTCACAATCGCGCATCCATATCCCCTGACAACTTTGTTTCCGGACTGGAGATTGCATGCGCGGTGGACGAAAGCGAAGCCACTGGCGTGATTTTGCAGCCCGGAGAAATGTCACTGCACCACGTAGCCGTTGTGCATGGATCCAATCCCAATACTTCTGACAGACCACGAATCGGTTTCGCTGTCCGTTATGTGTCGCCAAGAGTGCGGCAACAGCTCGACCATTATCCTTTGATCCTTGCTCGTGGCCAGGACCGTTATGGCCATTACCGCATCCTGAAGGAGTTGCCTTCTTTTACCCTTCAGGAAGCAATTGCGGCGCAAACGGAGCTTGCACGGTGGATGATTGATTCGCGCGCAAGCAGCGTGCCGTTAGAGCTTCCGGCAGTGTGCCGCCTGCGCTGGATAGAGGCGCGCAGTGTTGGAGCCGCGCCCGTGGGCCGTCAACCTGAGGAGGCGATATGAATCGAAAGCTTTCTGCCCAACAGGTACAGAGGTATCGTGAGGACGGAATCTTATTTCCGATTACAGCATTTGATCCGGCGGAGTCGGCTGCATTCCTGCAGGAGTTTAATCGGATGGAGCAGTACGAAGGCCCGCAAAAATATGCACCCCATCCTCACTTGTTTTTTCCCTGGGCTTACGCGCTTGCTACTCATCCAGGATTGGTCGAGGTTGTAGAAGCCATCATTGGCCCAGATGTTCTTGTGGAAGGCACTGTCATTCTGGCGAAGTATCCGGCAGACGGCTCATTCGCACCCTGGCATCAGGATGGAGAATACTCCGGCTGGTACAAGACGCCCTCGGTCACTGCCTGGATCGCACTTACGGAGAGCCACCGCAACAATGGTTGCATGCGCGTGATCGCAGGCTCTCAGCGCGCGGGCAGGCGTCCTCATCGCGATGTGAACTACCAGGGCAGCCTGTTCAGGCGCGGCACCGAAATTGCAGTGGAAGTCGACGAAACACTTGCTACAGACGTGGAATTAAAAGCCGGAGAGCTGTCACTGCATGACAGCAGTATTATCCACGGCTCATCCCCAAACCGGTGCGATACCAGACGAGTTGGTTTCGTGGTGCGGTTCGTTACCCCGGCGTTCCAGTCCCGAATCCACCAACATCCGGTGGTGCGCGCTCATGGGGTTGCGGGTTGCGGGGTTCTGCCTGTGCTGACTGCTCCGCCCGCTGGTGAACTGGAAGAATGTTTCACCCGTTGGAGGGAAGCGTTCCCGGTGTAGCCAAAGGCGCCTTGCCAGTCAGAGCGCAACCTTGACGGGTAGAATGAGGCAGTGAATCCGGACATACCATGCGTATTTTGTTGTCGTCGAATCATCGCTACCCGGGGGCCGGCACTTTCAGCAGCGGCATGGCGCCGAGAGAATTTCCCTCGGGCTCAGGCTTTATCATTCACGACCTGCTGGCAAAAGGCCTGGCTGAAATGGGACATCAAGTGTTTTATCTGCTGCCCAGAGGCGCAGAGCAACCTTTACCGCCCGGCGTTACTCTCTTGCACGAACCAATGTTCGAGGTAGACATTGTTCACACCATCACTTTTCGCGATCATGACCTGGTTTGCGCGATGCGCAAGGCGGGCGTTCCCTGGGTTGCCACTTGTCATCTGGATCCCACAGTTCCGGGGCGGACGATTCCCGGCCCAATTGAAGACAACTGGATTTTCGTCTCGGGCAGCCTGGCCCGCTCACTGGGCAAGACCCGCCATGTACTGAGTGGAATAGATCCGGCGGACTATCTCTTTGGCGAAATCCCGGATGACTATTTTCTGTTCATGGCAAGCCTCGAATGGGCGGGGCACAAGGGTTTGGATATTGCGCTTCAGCTGGCAACCCGTCACAACTTCCGCCTGGTTGTAGCCGGCACAGGCAAGAGCCGGAAAATCATCGAGCAAACCGCGGATGTATGCCGCGCTGCCGGAGCGGAGTATGTGGGTGATGTGCGCGGCGTGGAGAAGGCGCGGCTTCTGGCGCGCGCCCGCGCACTGCTTTTTCCCACCCAGGTGAATGAGGCGTTTGGTCTGGTCATGGCTGAGGCATTGTTTTCTGGCACGCCGGTTATCGCCAGCGCGAACGGTTCGTGCCCTGAGATCGTAACTCCTGATGTTGGGTTCATTTGCCGCTCAGAGCGCGATTACTGCAATGCGCTCCATCAGGTCGAGAGAATCTCGCGAGCTTCCTGCCGCAAGCTGGCGCTGCAGCGGTTTCATTATCTCCGGATGGTTGAAGACTACGTGCGGGAGTATCAGAACGAGATCGCATCCGAAGCCAACAGCCGCGCAATGGCCGAACATGTTTCCGGAGAACAACCATGAAGGTGCTCTTGCGCAGGCTTTTTGATTGTCCGCCAGTCGCTCGATGGCGCTGTTTTGAGGCCATCATGAAAGAGTGTCTTCTAGAGTTAGGCCACCAGGTCATTGAGCTGGACCTGGATCCTGCGCTGCCGCCAGATCCCGCCGATGCCGATTTCCGCATTTATGCCCATAAAACCCGGCGTGAAGTGTCCCATGGTGACCTTTTTTACAAAGAGATGCACATGCGGGGCTTGTTTACCGTGGACGATCAGGGTTGGGGCGCAGACCACTCACGCTTGCGAACTGCGCCCGATCTTAGCTTTATTCCGCTGATCCAGGCTCAAACTTTCTGTTCTTTCATGCGCGCCGACTTTCTCTCCAGCGGCCAATCGAAATTCGATCAACCGGCCATGAGCCCAATCTCGGCGAAGCTGAAGCCTTATCTATTCGCGCCGCTGCAAATGCCGGGGGATGACGTCATCCTGTACCACTCACCGATCACGGTGGCGGGATATGTATCAGCATTATCGCGTTGGGCTGACCGGCGCGGATGCAACGTTGTCTTCAAAATGCATCCCGGGCAGATGCCTATTGATGTTGAGGAAGAGGTGCGGAGATCGGTGGCGGCCAGTCCTCATGTTTTCCTGCTGAATGAAAACGTCCACAGCCTGATTTCCGGCGCACTCGCCGTTATCGTCATTAATTCCGGGGTGGGTTTTGAAAGCCTCATCCATGGCAAGCCGGTAATCACTCTGGGCGCGTGCGACTATCAATGGGTCACATTCCGCGGGGCAGTTTCCGATCTGGATGCAGCCTGGGAGTTCGCGCGCTCATTTTCTGACCAACAGCGCTTGCAGGGCTATCGCTTCATTTACTACTACTACAGCCATCATGCATACCCGACAACAGGTGACAGTGTGAGCCGGATCAAACCACGAGTGCTGGAATATCTGAAGGAGCATGTCCAGAATTGAGCCGTCGGCGCGATCCAGCACGCGTTGTTCCTTCGGCGGTGAGAGCGGCAATTGAGCGCGAGTTTGAGAGCCCCGCTCTCATGCTCTCCCTAGCTAGTCAGTCCCTGGCCTATTCCTGCTACGACAGTGAGTTTTTTAATGCCCTGCTGAGAACTGCCAGGGGAGAAGCTGGAGAGAGTTGGTCTGTGCGCTGTTTCGCCCTCGCCCTACTCGAGCGCCAGCTTGCCATGTTAAACCCAGGCGAGTTATCCGAGTTCGATAGGGCGCTTGTCAGACTCGGGCTCAAGAATCTTGAGAGTGATTTGGTCAATCCTGCTCTGGTTGGGAGCACGGTTGATATTGCTCTCGACGAACTTGTTCCGCAGTTATTGCGGAAAATCAACCGCCGCCGTACCGGCAGAGGCAAGAAAAACCGCGAGCGTGAATTGGCAGACCTTCTTCACCGTTCAACCCAGGAATGCAAGCTGACGCTGGCGGCATGCGTTTTCAGTCCGGAAGAAGTAATGCAGAGGGTGCTGGCCCAAGTAACGTGCTCTGAAGGCGTGTGTCTGTCAGGGTTCGCAAAAGCCGAGGGTAAATCTGCTCTCGCTGAAGGTTCGTTTCACCTGCATTCATACGAACGTAAAATTGCGAATGAAGTACAGCGTAACGGCCAGGTCTATTGGGTCAACCATTCAACCAGCGCACAAATCAACTCCCTGGTTGAATATCCGCTGGGAACGGTGGCGCTGGTGGTTAAGCTCCCAGGCGGTGACACGGAGCTTGAATTCAAAAGGGCGGGAAAACGAGAACGGCCGTTAGGTGTGCTTTTCGAAAACTGCGGCACTCCCGCTCCCGTTTCTCATCGTTTGCAGGGCGGAAGCACGGGGTGGATGCTGCAAGCTGAGTCCGATAATGAAAGCCGGTTCCGATCGCTATTTCGCGCCATCCATCAGGATGATCCGCCCTTAAGCCGTACTTTATTCATCACGAACATTCGACGGCTTCCGTGTAAGTCAGGTAATTCCGATCTGCTCACCTGGTTCACCGATGCCGAAACCTTCGGCCCCGGCTACACGGAGATGCGTTTAGCTATGAAGCGCTGCCTGGAAGCCGGCGGTGGTTCCGTGCCGGAGAGCGCTCTGGCGCAGACCGTTGCCTTTCTGCGGGACGCCAAACCACGGCAGTCGGTTCTTGCCGGCACGAGCTCTTTTCGGCTGGACCGTCTGAGTGAGTATCTTTCGTCGAGTGGAGCCAAACGCTACTTTGACGATGGGCTTAAAGTGCCGTGGACCAGAAGCAAGGCGCAACAGTTTGCCGACGATCTTCTTGAGGAAGTGCTGGGAACATATGTTGAGCCGAACATCAGCTATCGGACTCACGGGCAATATGTGCAGGCAGCATTGACCGTTCCTGAGAACCGCTCCACAGCCAATAAGAATTACCTGTTTTGCATGGAGCAGATAGGCACGGTCTGGGGCACCATGCTGGCCATTGGATCATACTCAATCGGCGAGTCCTTTGTACCCCGGAACGTGGGACTTAAAGCGGTGTGGCAAGAAAGCTCCTGGAAGGTGCAGATCATCTTTATGGACCACGATTGCCTGCAATCCGCCGGCCCAGACCAAACTGACTTCCGCGCTGCCGAGACCGTAGCCGGAACGATCCATGACGAGACCCACATTTTTGGTCATGCGCTGCCACATCGGGCGAACATAGGGGCCGTGACGTGTCTAGAGGAAATCTATCGCATTAAAAAACCAATGGCGCACAAAGGCATCCGGCAACTTCACGCTGCCGTGCTCCGCGCATTTTGCAAAGCACGCGCATGCGCGCCAGGAACCGGGTTACTTTCTTCCAGTTACCTCACGAAGCTGCGCGATTTTGAGGAAGTTGTAAGGATGTCATTCGATGTGAAGCTGACGGCAGGATGGGAACAGCATGCGAGATCATGGCTCGTTGCCAAGGGTTATTCTGGGGATCAATCGCGCGAGTACACAGAAACAGTGAAGGAGCACACACGGTTTTTGCGCCGGCACGCCTTTCTCTATGAGCAAGCGCACTCTTGCCATGAAAAATCGTTCTGACGAGCCCGAGAAGGCTTTCTGCGAAGCTTAAGGCGAGCTAATCCTTGAGGCCGAAGCAGCTGGCTATCCCGCCTTAGCCATGGATACAGCATTGTTGAACTGCTATATCTGGGGCTACTTTTTCCCTTTTGGATTCTTTCCGTTAGCGAGTTTTTTCTTGGAATCGCCAACATTTGGCGAATGCGGCTCCAGAGCCTGAGTCAGCCCTTGAAGAAGCTCAACGGCAACCGCGCGATCCAGATGGAGCACCACGGGCCCACCAGAGGTTTGCATAGTAATGGCATCCTTACCCATTTTGAACCAACCTCACCAATGCGATTATTCCGACGTGACTTTGTACAGGAAACTATTCTGCTCTGCAAGTACTTTCGGGCACGTGGTTCCTGGATGCGTCTGCAGGTTTCCCATGGCCGTCATTCCTGTTGGCCAACGCGGCAGACAATCGGAGCACTTCTTCAAACCAGTCATCCAAACGATAATTCTCAACGATTGCTGCGATTTCCCTCCGGGATGCGTACAACTCCGCGCGCCGTAGACGGACTGTCCGAAGCCGGTCAGCTATCTCTCGAGGGCTCTCTGCCAGGAGCACAAATTCCGGCGCCTTGGCTGCCAGCAAGGGAGACCACCCAACCGGCGTCGAAACCACGGGCACTCCAGTAGCCAACGCTTCAAACAAGGGTAGTGGGCCAGCTTCAGTGGAGCTGGTAATGACCAGACAATCAAGCTGTTGATAGAGCCTGGGATAGTCGGAAATAGAGAGCTGAGCGCGGTCGCAATGCTCAGTAGGTATGCCTCTGCTGGAAAGATGCCGGCAGAGCGAAGCCAGATCCTTGCCGATGAGAACAGCAACAGCGTCCTCGACAGCAAGATGGCCCAGAGCTTCAGCAAACCACTGACTGCGCTTGCGGGGGTGTTCCCGGCCTACCCAGCCGATCCGGAAATGATTGCTGCACGGGCGGTCCTTCACAGTAAATTGACGGAGCGCTCCAAGTGGGCGTTCCAACAGCATGGTCTTGCTGAGATCAATTCCTGCGTTCTGCAGGATTTGCCGCTGTTGCGGATGACACAGCACGATGCCGGAAGCCTGCATTGCCTTGCGGCGCATCTGCCCCGGACCATACATGCCATCGTGATCATAGAGATCATGGATGCAAACCACAGTGCGCGAAAAATCAGGAGAGCCGGCGGCTTCGTCCGTGCGGATGAATATCCAGGCATCGGCATCCGGAATGGGAGCCTCGGTTGCTATTGTCTCAACCCCCAAAACCCGGCTGTGCTGAAAGCCTTTGCGAAGGTCGCCAAACAGCCAATCATCGCTCCCTTCTACGCACACATTTACCTTGAGCATGGTTATATTCCCGTTCCAGCTTGCAACGCCAGTCAATCGCGGACAGGAAGTTCAATATGGCCTACCGTCCTGACCTGGTTTGACCAACTCTCTTTCCACTCCTGGGTTCCACGCAGAAAATCGTACTCCAGAAACCCGAGTTCAAATGCGCGACGAATCCCTGCATCAATCAGGAGCCGTCCGGGGGACCAGCGTTCAACCTCGGGAGAATATCCGCCATTCCAGGTGCAGAAACTCTCAACCCCGACCATGGACAAATCAATGCCAATAATTTCCGAGTTGCGCAACAATGCAAATACCGCCATCTGCCCCTGCGAAAAAAGTACGGGCAAAGTAATGTGGACGAAGTCGGCATTTCTGGGTTGTTCGCGAAAAGCGCTTTCGTCTCCAAAGCGGGCAAAGTTTAAAGATAAGAACAGTTCCGGAAGAAGGTCGGGCGGAAACGAAGCCGGATCGAGTTGGCGGACTTCTAATCCATCCTCTTTTGCCTGGCGGCGCGCGCGATAGATGCCCTTTCGAAATGCTCTGCTTCGTGATGACAAAAAGTCCTCATAGGCGGGCGGCAGTCGCAGGAAATAGTATGGCCGGGTGGGTTTGAAACATTCTGCAACATCCGCGCACGATTGTAAAAGGGGCAAGGCTCTCATGCAGTTTGAAGCCTGAGGGACCCACCACAGGACAATACGCGCATACGGCCTGGGCGGAGTAATTGCTTCTTGCAACAGGCCCGCCGCTACAGCAACATCGGCAGCTTGCGCGATGACGTCGTTGTAGTTGGACATCAAGCTGGGGAAAATGGCTTGACCTTCGCCGGCCGGGAAAGCCAGCGGCAAAATCCCATCAATATGCCCGTTCCTCCGGGCAATCAGCACATGGGGAGTGACGTGCGGTTGAGTTCGACACGCTGCCAGATACCAGATTGGTGAACTAAAGGCGCGATTGCACGGGGACTGCAGGAGCAAGCTATTCCACTCGGCCGAAATAGCCTCGATCTCCGCCAAGGTGCTCAACACCGTGTACTCAATTCCATCGCCGCGACAAGTCATGAGTCGTCCAGAATAAATCTATCTCGTTTGGTACCCCATCATAGTTACCGGCTCTTGTGTAAGAGCGATCGTGTAAATCTGCGTCGCCAACAAAAGAGTGCAACAGCTTGCACGGCTCTATCAAGAGTCGGAGACTTCGTCGTGGTTGAAGAGTCCATGGGCAGAGTGCCCTCTGCCTTCAGCGTTGCCAGTGTACCGAAATGAAATACTGTAGGTGTAACTTTTCAGGAAAACGATTGCAATTTGCCTGGAACAAGAATATAAGTGCATTCGATCCTAGCAATATGTACGGTAGAACGGCAGCAGCCATCCCAATCTCATCCTTAGCTACCACTGTGCCATTTTGGCGCCCACGCATCAAGGCGCACGCATGTATCTCGCGCACACGTCCACAAAGGCCTGAGGGTCACAGCCAAGAACGGAGGCTTCATGGTCCGGCGATTTGCGAAGTACATTTTTTTGTCCACTCTCATTGCAACTCTTTGCGTTTCCGCCTTTCCTGAGTCTTCCGCAAAACCCTCCTGCACAGATGCGGAGACCGTTGTTGCACGCGTGGTGGCGCTGTATCAGCCCTTCATGTTCAATCGGCTGGGGGCTGCAGAGCCGCAGGGCATGATCTTTGCCCTGGAGTCGGATGTAGTTCCCATGAACAATCCGGTCGATCAGTATGGCAATGACAAGGTGCTCCATGTCGACCCCGCATTGTTGCAGGTGGGTCAGGTGCGCCTGCGTTCAGACAAACGGCCGCGACCATTAGTGCTGCGCGTCAGCCAGGGCGGATGCCTGGAAATCCATTTCCGAAATCTCCTTCGTGCACAGGCGCCAGATTTGGCGGCGAATACGGACGTCGCGAGCATTCATCTCACGGGCATGGACCTATTGCAGACCATCAAAAGTGACGGATCGTGGATAGGCGCGAATGACAGCAGCCTGGCCCAGCCCGATGGAAAAGAGATTATCTATCGTTACTATGCGCCCGCCGAAGGGACATTTCTTCTCTACAGCACTGGAGATCTTGAAGGCTCACCCAGCGCCCAGGTTGCAAACGGTCTGTTTGGAGCGGTCAATATAGAACCGCCGCAAGCGGAGTATTACCGCAGCCAGGTGACGCGGGAAGACCTGCATCTGGCTACGTTTAACAAAACCCATCTGCCCCTCAACATGCACCTTACGCCGAAGACAACGACAACCGGCCAGAATGTTTATGCCACCATGCGCGCCAGCACCTTCGCGGAAGCGATGCCGGCGGCGCAGTTGAACCGGGAAGTGTACATTCTGACCACCATCAGCGAAGATCGCCAGACGTTTCGGACCGTCGACGTTGTGCTGGATGCGGAAGGGTATATATATGCCCTGAACCTTGAAGATGAAAGCAATGCAGTGCAGCAAGGTCAGTACATTGCTCTTGCTCCGCCTAAGGCTGGGACGCACACCGGGTTTCCGCTGATCGACTATTCCGCCCGCTATCCGGTCAACGATCCTCTTGGGCGTGCCTGCTACCCGGTGCTGCGGATGGCGGACAGGAATGCGAGCGTAAAGAATAATCAATGCGTGCCGGGCGAAAACACCTCCAGACTCTATTACAGCGACCTCACCGCCATCATTACCGGACCTGACGCGTCGCGATTCCCTTATTCCACGGTGGAACCAGGGTTCAATGAGAACTCTGCTGAACCGGACCGCCGGGAGCCTTACCGGGAATTCACCATCATGTATCACAACCCAAACCCGACCCAGGCGTTTCAACCGTTCTACTCGTCAGAATTGAACAATGTGCTCGGGGCTGGCCAGGACGCGTTTGCCATAAACTACGGCATTGCCGGGATTGGAGCTGAGGTCCTGGCCAATCGGCTGGGCGTGGGTCCGGAGGGAAATCCGGATGCAGTCGACTTGAAATTTGAGGAATTCTTCCTCACCTCATGGGCGGTGGGCGATCCGGCAATGCTGGTAGATATACCTGCAAACGCACAAAACCAGGTAGTGCGAATCCCGCCACAAAATCCGGCGGCATGCGCCGCCCAGACTGGCCGCTACATACCGAGCCAGTCAAAAGTTGACGATGCCCTTTGGCAGGCTGAAAAGCCCACTCCACCGAATGACTGCACTCCTCCCAGCACCAACGGGTGGGTACCATTAAGCCACCAGCGCGCAACCAAAGCTTATTACCCTGACGATCCTTCCAATGTTTATCACAGCTACATGCGTGACCACGTGAAGTTCCGGATCCTCCACGCAGGAGGAACTTCTGCCACGCATGTGCACCATCTCCATGCCCACCAGTGGCTGCACTCCCCGAACAGCCCAGACAGCCAGTATCTCGATAGCCAGATGCTTACGCCGGGCGCGTCATACACGTTGGAAATTACCTATGGCGGCAGCGGCAACCGCAATCTCACGGTCGGCGACTCCATTTTTCACTGTCACTTCTACCCGCATTTTGCCGGCGGCATGTGGTCGCTCTGGCGAGTGCATGACGTTTTCGAGGAAGGGACACAACTGGGAGCTGACCGGACCACGCCCGCTCCCGGCATCAATCGTGTTCTCCCGGACGGTGAGATTCTGGCCGGCACCCCGGTTCCGGCGCTTGTCCCGATGCCCACGATCGCCATGGCGCCGTTTCCTGCGGATGTGAGGCTTGCAGATGCGACTCAACCCGGAGACCACCGGCGCATTGAGGTCATCCCGGATAAGATCGTCAACGGCAGTCCGGTGTATTCGAATCCTGGGTATCCGTTCTTTGTACCGGGTGTTGCGGGCCATCGCGCACCGCATCCGCCTATGGACTTTGCCTGGAAGGTAGATGCCAACGGAATACCGATACTCCAAAATGGACACAAGATATTGCTGAATGGCGGCCTGCCGCGTCACCTGGTTCTTGGCGGCAGAATCTTTCGCGAGTTCCATACCAGCTGGGACTTCACTAAAGATTTTGTTCTTTACGATGCGAATCACAAGCTGATAGCCGGCAGCCTAAGAGCGTATGAATTACCTGAGGAAGGAACGGCAGTGGAGCGCGCAGCCATGGCCGCACATTCCAAACGGGCGCATCGAACCTTTCTTCCCAATGGCGATCCGGCCAATTTCATCCTCAATGGCCTGCCGGCGGTTTCTGGTGCGCCATTTGCTCCGCCAAACGTGACCGCGTTTGGCGATGCGGAGGTTAATACCCGGCGCTACAAAGGCGCCAACTTCCAGATTGATACCGTGCTCAACAAAAAAGGCTGGCATTTCCCGCAGCAGAGGCTGATCACACTGTGGGACGACGTCCAGCCTACCGTCGCAGGGAAGCGTCCGCCGCAACCATTTTTCTTCCGTTCGGCGACCGGAGAGACGGTGGAATACTGGCAGACCAACCTGGTGCCCAACTATTACGAAATGGATGATTTCCAGGTGCGGACGCCTACAGACATCCTGGGACAGCACATTCACCTGGTTAAGTTCGATGTGCTGGCTTCCGATGGCTCTTCCAACGGTTTCAATTACGAAGATGGCACGCTGAGCCCCGACGAAGTTCAAGAGCGCGTCTTCGCCATCAACCAGGTGAATGGGCTCTTTGCGTTTGACGATGGCGCCCGGCAATTCTATAACCCGCTGAAGCAGCAATTGCTGCATCTGCATCCGTATCCGCAGGATTACCCGTCTCCCAACTGCATTACGCCACCGTGCCAGGGCATTTTCGGCCCGCCACCGGCAGGCCAAGACTGGGATGGCGCACAAACCACCGTCCAACTCTGGGACACCGATCCTCTGGTCAACAACAAGGGATTTGATCGCACGCTCCGGACGGTTTTTACTCACGACCACTTTGGGCCCTCGACCCACCAGCAGGCAGGTTTGTATGCAGGCCTGGTGGTGGAGCCGGAAAATTCAAGTTGGTTTGATTCCACGACAGGCCAGCAACTGTACGACACAACCTCTTGTTACAATCCCAGTACCCTGCAGTACACAAAGGTCACGGGGCAGTGCCCGCCAAACACCTACCGGCGGATGGATGGAGGTCCCACGACATGGCAAGCCAATATTCAGACGGTCCATCCGCAAGACAGCTACCGTGAATTTGTCCTGGAGTTCCAGGATCTGCAGTTGGCTTACACCAATCAGAGTACCCCGCAGATGCAAATTCCAACCATGGCATTGTTTACCACAAGCCAGCCGATTGCTCTGAAGCCGGGCGTAATTCCTGCAAATGATCCCGTCAGGACCACCTTCAGCAAGAATGGCATTACGCTGAGCGCTCAGGCTTCGGCTGCAAGCAAGACCCAGTGCGTGGGGAAACTCAGCAACATCCCCATCAACTGGTTGATCACCGATCCAGGTCTACCCGACGTGAACGAGCAATATTGCATCGCCAACGCAGCGAGCAGCGCGAGCGTTTACCTGCCTGAGATGGAGCCGGGTTGGTCCGATCCGACCCATGCCATCAATGCACCCGGCGGCAACACTACCAAGCCCGTACTTATTACCAGCACGCCGCAAGGGCCTTATTCGCTGAATTATCGAAATGAGCCTGTTCCGCAGCGCGTGAATCAGGTGGGAGGAAACGCTCCGCCCAACTCGCTCGACCTCTCATATGCCTTCAGTTCCATCCAGCGTTCCGATCCTGATTTGAACGTGCAGCCGGCCGGCACTCCCATCTCGCCGGGCAGCCCCTTCCGTTTTCCGGCTCTGCTGTTTCCTCCGGGAGGCTCCGCTTCCCCGCAGGGTACTGACCCGTTCACACCGTTGCTTCGCGCGTACCAGGGGGATAAGGTACAAATCCGCACTCTTGTAGGCGCGCATATGACTCTGCACTCTTTCCACATTCCCGCGCTGAAGTGGCTGTTTGAGCCAACCTATTCCGACTCCGGTTACCGCAACACGCAAGGCATGGGAATTTCTGAGCATTGGGAAATGCTCTTTCAACTGCCGCACACAACCACAACGCCGGTAAACCCGCAGAGCCCGCCGCCGGGGAATCCATACTCGACGGACTACCTGTATGAAACGGACGCCGGAGTAGACGGCGTAACCAATGGGCTGTGGGGTATTCTGCGTGCGTTCGACGCCACGAAGGTACCGAAGAACGGCTATGCGGATTTGAAACCCCTTCCCAATAATCCCATGCCATCTACAGAGACCACGAAGAACCCGTGCCCTGGGCCGCTGCCTGCGCCGGTCCAAGTGGTAGCCATTTCTGCGGCCGAAGCGCTACCGGGCGGCCAGCTTATTTATAACAATCGCGGACAGAGCCAGAGTGGTGGCTTCGGGTATGCCGGCGCGCTAATGTACGTGCGCAAAGACGATCTGGATACCTCCAACGCCGCCAAATGGACATTGCGAGCAAATGTTCCGGTTGAGCCCTTGATCCTGCGGGCCACTGCCGGTTCATGCATCCAGATACAGCTGATCAATCGTCTTCCGCAGACTGCGGGCATGGAGCAATATCAGACCGGAATTCTGCAGAGCAGCCCATTCGGCACAGCGAATATACCGAACCCCGCCAGTTTGCCTGTCTCCTCTACTGCAGCGGTCATCCCCAGCCTTTTGTTTTACGATCCAAATCAACGGAACGGCCTGGGCTTCAATGTCGGCTTCAATAATCCGCAAACGGTTAGCCCAGGAGGGCAACCGGCAACCATGACGTGGTTCGCGGGCAACGCGGATGGCGTTCCGATGGAGGCAGGAACCGTTCTTCTGGAACCATCAGACCCGCTGCTGCAGCACTTCAGCGGGCTGGTTGGAATCATGGTTGTGGAACCTCCTGGAGCCACCTGGGAGGAAGACGCTAATACGCGGGCAGCAGCCACAGTTACCACCACGGCAGGAACCAAGTTTCGTGAACTGGTGTTGGTGGGCCAGAATGACATCGACAACCAGAATAACTCCAACAACTTTCCCAATGTTCAATCCGGATTCAACTACCGGTCTGAGCCCTTCGCCAATACACCCAATGGAACCTACCGGTGGCCCAAACAGTCAAAGGTTGCACTAGCAATACCTCAGCCTAAGACCCTGGCTGAATTCAGCGCCAAGCTGCAAAAGGAAGATGGAGCGGCTACTCTTTCCTCAATCGAGCGCAAAGGAGGAGAGTTCACTCACCAGGCTCTTGAACGAAATCCTGAAGCACTGGAGGAACTCATGCCTTCGCTCCGCGTGAAGGCGGCCGGTCCGGACTACATTCCGCAACGTTACTCCAACTCGCTGGTGAAGAATGATGGAAACCCGTCGGGTGATCCGGAGACGCCCATTCTTTACACTGGCGCCGGCATGCCGGTGCGAATTCACATGGCGTTCGCCGGCGGCACCGCGGTCTTCCCCGGAGTGTTCAACATACACGGGCACCATTGGCAGGAAGAACCTTGGACCGATGATGGAACTCGCCTGGGCTTCAATCCTCTATCCCAGACCTTTGGGTTGGAGCAGATGGTGCCTTACCAGGTGTTGAATGCCTTGCTGGACAGCGCCGGCGGAGCGGACCTTGTCAGCGGAGATTATCTCTACGAAATGTTCATGGGCAACGCCCAGAACGGAATGTGGGGATTGCTGCGTGTCCAGGACGTCTCGGTTGTCATCAGCAAAGCCACAACCACACAAATTGCAGGATCGGTGATGGTAAAACCTGGAACAACCGAGCCCACGATAGTGAATATTAAAACTGGCGCAGGCGCCAGCTGTAACGCCAAGATCCAACCCAATGGCAACTGGTCCTGCCCCGTGAATTCGCCCATAGGTACCCAGGTGACCGCAAGCACTGCGCAGGGAGGCAGCTACACGGCGACTGTCCGCTAATTGAAATCAGAGGATAGCAAGACGGTATTCTCTGCGGTGGCACATGGTTTATTTTTGGCATGACGAAAGGTATTTGTGTCTTTCCCGATGAAGAGTCCATGGGTGTTTGCCGGTGTATTGTGCCTTGCCGCCGCTGCTGCTGTACAACTCGAAAAACCTGGCGCGGTTCAGCCGGAAGCGGCGCGTTCTTCCGGACAGCCGGAAGTCGCCAATGAAACCGCTGACAACGGCGCACGCCGACGGGTGGTACAGCAGGGATTGGCGGTCGATTTCTCGGTTACCCCAGCACAAGCAGGGCATGAGGCGCCCGCGGAGCTTCGTCAGGGTGATCCGGTGGTCTTTCGCTTTCAAATCAGCGATACAACCACCGGCAGGCCCATTGTCAACGCTCATCCTGCCGCGTGGGTTGATGCTCTAGCGGCGGGACAGACGCGCAGCCCTGAGCTCTGCACAAACAAACTAAAAGCCTTCCTGGGAGGCGGATTCAACGCCACTCCGGCCGCCGATCTCAATGTATTTTATGTGGTCGCCATGAACGCTGACGCCACCCTGAGCGTGATCGATCCGAAATTTGGCTATGGCGACAGCAAGCTGCTTACGCTGGTGTCTCTTCCAGCACCAGCCTATGACTGGGTCCTTACCAACGATCAATCCAGCATTTTTGTTTCTCTTCCGCAAGCTGATCGGCTGGCGCTGATCGATACAAGATCGTGGACCATCACAGCCAGCGCGCAGGTCCTGTCCCATCCCTCAAGGCTTGCGCTCCAGCCAGACGAACACTATCTGTGGGTAGCATCCAGAGAATCGGCGCCCAATGCAGGAGACTCAGGCGTTAGCGTGCTGACCGCGGATGGCCTGAAGCTGGTTGCGCACATCGCCACAGGCCAGGGAGAGCATGAGATTGTCTTCAGCGCTGACAGCCGGGTTGCCTTTATTTCAAACAGCGCAGAGAACACTGTTTCCGTTGTGGACGTGGGAACACTCAAGAAGATCAAAGAGCTGAAGACCGGGTTAGTGCCAACTTCACTGGCTTATTCCGGCAAGGCTGGCGTGGTCTATGCCGCCAACCAGGGCGATGGAACGATAACGGCAATTGACGCCGGCCGTCAGCAGGTGCTGGCTACCATCAAAGCTGCTCCCGGGCTGACTCAGGTCCGCTTTACGCCAGACGGTCGTTTTGCCTTCACCATCAATCCCGCCAGGAATGAAGCCTATATTATCGATGCAGCTTCCAATCAGTTGGCACAAACCTTCGATACCAAGACGAAGCCGGATCAGGTTTCCTTCTCTGACACTTTGGCTTACGTACGGCACAAGGGGAATGACGTAGTGCTGATGGTGCCCCTGGACCAGATCGGAAAGCGCGGTGAACCGGTGGCAGTCGCGGACTTTCCCGCCGGCAATAATCCACCGGGGCTGGGAACAGATTCCCCGGCTGATGGCATCGTGCAAGCACCTGGAGAAGCGGCAGTTCTGGTGGCGGACACGAAAGACAAGTCCATCTATTACTACCGCGAGGGCATGGCTGCGCCCATGGGGACATTTTCCAACTATGACCGGGAGCCCCGGGCGGTAATGGTAGTAGATCGCAGCCTGCGCGAGCGATCGTCCCCAGGCGTATATGAGTCAAGCAGTGTGCTCGGGCGTCCGGGTATTTATGAGGTGGTTTTCTTCCTGGATTCGCCAAAATTTGTACATTGCTTTCCCATTCGAGTCGACAGCAATCCGGCGCTGAACGTGCCAAGGCCCAAAATACATTTTCTGACCGAGCGCCAGATCGTTGATGTGGGCGATACGCTGCGCATCCGGTTTCGACTATTCGAGGAAACGACCAATGCACCCAGAGACGGAATAAGGGACGTTCAGGTATTGACCTATCTTGCTCCCGGACTCTGGTCGTCACGTCAAATAGCCCGGCCGGCCGGCGAGGCCGGTGTTTATTCAGTTGAATTTGCTCCGCCGCGCGCGGGCATCTACTATCTACATGTCAGCTCGGCAGCATTAGGACTCAAAGAGAGTGGTCAGGAATATCTTATTTTGCAAGCGGTACCGAAGGATACATCCGGGCTGCCCGCCAAAGAGCACAAAGCCTCACATTGAATAGCCTTTCACGAATGGCAAACAACAAGAAGATAGAGCCCAAAAAGCGGAACTGGGAGGTGATTTGGTCCATCGCAGTTTATTCCGGCGCATCTCCTCTGTCCCTTACCTCGCCGGCTACGGTGGCTAATCCGGTCATCGTTCGCGAGCACATCACTGATGTGCGCGCCGCTTTTGTCGCCGATCCTTTCATGGTGCGGATTAATGACCAGTGGCTGCTTTTTTTTGAAGTGCTGAACGCAGAAAACCGCCGCGGCGAAATTGGTCTTGCCACCAGCCATGACGCTTTGGCCTGGCAATATCAGGGAATCGTGCTGCGTGAACCCTTTCACCTCTCATACCCATGCATATTCAACTGGGATGGTGAATTTTATATGATCCCGGAAACACTGGACTTGAAGTGCATCCAGCTATATCGGGCAGTCCAATTCCCCACGCATTGGCAGCGTTTCGCGAGCATCGTTCCGGGTGTTTATGCCGATCCAACCATTTTTCGCCATGATGACCGATGGTGGATGTTTGCTTGCAGCAATCCTCGCAAACACGACGAGGTCTGCCTGTTTCATGCGGCCGATCTGCGCGGTCCATGGCTTCCCCACGTCATGAATCCTCTGATCGCCGGTGATCCGCGCCGGGCGCGTCCGGGAGGCAGAGTCATCTCATGGAACAACAGGTTGTTACGTTTTGCTCAGGATTGTGTGCCCGAATACGGTACCCAGGTGCGTGCCTTTGAGATCGACGAATTAACCCGCGGCGCTTATCGCGAACGTGAACTCCCCGAGAGTCCTGTGCTGTCTCCCGGCAAGACCTGGAACGCGGATGGAATGCACCACATGGATGCTCACTGCCTGGCTGAGGGGAAATGGATTGCCTGTGTGGACGGCTATAAAACTCTGTGGTTCGATTAAGACCGGCTTAGCCTGCCTGTCCACGTTGTGCAACCGAAGAAATCGGGTCAGCGGCCACATCGCACATCACAGCCATCAGCCGGTCTACATACCGGTCCAGAGAGTATTCTCGGCAGACCAGCTCTTGCATCGCTGACGATTGGCGGCGCAACAGTTCCTTGTCCTGCAGAGCAGCAGATAGGCGGCCTAGAATTTCCTGGTCTGACATGTCTTCTTCAAGCCGCAAATAATTTTCTTTCCAGATGGACAGCCCTTGAGTGGCCATCTTGCCGGCGACGACGGCCCCGGCGGCGCTGATCTCAAAATACTTTGCCACCAGATAATCATGAGCGGACGGAGTAGCAATCGCGAGCCAGGATTGATTGATGATGCGGGCCAGGGCCTCTCCACATCGCTCCGCATCGAACTCTGCATAGTCCGGATGCTCAATAATGCGCACCTTGAGTTGCGATGCTTCAAGCAGCTTGCGCAGCCGTGCCCGAAAAGGATAAGTGCGGGCATCATCATTACCGTAAAACAACACATCGTAAACCTTTGACAGTCCGCGCTCCCGATAGATATGAGTATTGACGTAATGCGGGATAACGTAGATCTTGCGAATGGAGGGCAGCCCCCGGCAGAGCATGGTGAGAGCAGCACAGTCGTAGGTTGAGATCAGGTATTGATATTTCCCGCCCAGCGACTGAATCAGTTCCGGCAACGGCCCAAGATCCTCCACCATCACGCAGCGCCGCCTGATTTGCCTGAACCATGAATGAGGGATCGGCGGCAGTTTGTGGCTGGCGGCAAATACGGCGAATACACCGGCCAGCAGAACAGTGTAGGAGCCCGGGTTTAAGTCGACCGGGCCGGAGTTTATGTCGGCCAGCGTAAATGGAAAGGGCCCGAGGCGCTTCTGGACATGCTCATACTTGTAGCGATAGTTCCGATCCATGCGAGTCCAGAAAGGAGATCGATGTTCCGCAAACAAGACCCGCGGCGCATGCTGGGCATGATGAGTTGAAGGGCAAAAATCCGAGCGCGTACAGCCACCCAGCACGTTTTGAAAAGGCGAAAGAACTCTGCTGCCAGGCATCCGAGCAAGATCGTACATTCGCGCGAGTGACCTCTCGATAAAGACCAAGTATCATAACAGCAGTTCTGGTTTTTCTAAGAGCAGTCTTCCCAGCCGGAGCGCCGTCCACGCAGGCTTCAGATGCGCAGGCGCAAGGGACGCGATGGGCAGCGAAACGCTTTCAGGCCTGACGCTGCAATGTCCGCAAATGGAACTGCTTCCGTCAATGCGCGGCGCGAAATGATGAAGAAGCCTGAGAGGCTACTGGGCGAGGAAGTGCGTGGATAGGGGCTGGTGTCTACCTTTTCTCCGCCATGCTCCAGAGCCTTTCGGGTGTCCTCTACCGTCAACTCAACTGGAACTTCCCCTGGACTCACCAGTTCGTGATCAAGACACTGATGCAATGCGGCCTGCAACTCCCAGCAGGAAACGTAGGTATCGGCTGCGCACACGAAGAAGTATTTGCAGTTGGATCGGAACAGCCCAATCGCTTCCTGAGTAAGCGCCGAAGCCCCGAAAGCGATGCCGCGCTCATCATAGATGATCCGGCAAGTGGGTGGTATACACAGTCCCGCCAGCGCACCGCGATCTGCGGGTGAGGCAAGGACGAGCACTTCTGGCAGCAGGCTGCAGATGGGCGGCAGCATTAGCTCAAGCGCCTCCCGGCTGAAACGAGTCTCTTGCGTCGGTGGCAGAATCAAGCCGCTGGTTTCGCGAGCCTGTGTTTCGACCTCGCTCCCGTCCAGGACCAGGCCCTCCTGGAGCCACCAATGATTGACCTCCGCACCGAGCACATCAGAGTAGTCACGGCTCACCCATGCCAGGTGGGGCAGGGAGCAGTAAAAGTTGAAATGACATTGCAACGTCTTCATCACTTCGTCTACAGGCGCGTTCGCCGCTTCGTTCAGTTCGATGAATGCTTTGAATATGCTTTTCCTTAACACATAGGCGAAAGTTGAATTTGTCTCCTGCAGGCGGACAACATTCTCGGCCAGAGGCACCGGATCGCTGCGGTGGATGCCGCCAAAATAAAGCGCGTCCCAGTCTGCCGGAACCTGGGACATGAAGTGTGAAAAGAGAGCGCGGAATTGCGGATGCAACTCCACGTCATCTTCAAAGATCAACAGTGATTCGCAGCCTCTTGCTGCGGCTTCCTGTACAGCGCTCAAATGGCTGCGAAGACAGCCATATGCTCCTGGGGCATAGACCCAGTTCGACGGTACTTCGACCCTGGACCCGTCAACAGCTTCCCATCGCGAAACTTCTATCTTGTGCTGCCGGAATTGTGTCTGCGCCTTCGTCCAGCGATCTGCCCGGCGCGCAAGATTAATGCAGATTCTGTGCGGGAAACATTCCTCGAACTTAGTTGCCGGTAGTGTGCCCGGTCCCGACAACTCGGAGAGGCACAGGGCAGGCTTAGCCGGCGCCATTATTGGCTCCATTGAGGTAGAGGGACTTGAATCGCTCATACAAACAATCCGGATCATAGCCGGCATCTTTCGAGCAGTTGTTGCGCCGCCACATCTCATTCCAAAGATGGACCGCCTTGGTCTCTGCGCCGAACCGCCATTCGATTCCGGGCACAAGCACCCGATTCCATTCGTTGAAAGGAATAGGACAGAACACATAGGGCGGCTGAACGTACTGGCCAAGTGAATATTGATCGATTGCTCGTGCCATCAATTTTGGACCGGTATCGCCCCATTTCAAGCTGCTGCTGTCCGATTGCCGGCAGTACTCCCAATTGTTTCGCATGAATTCCGTGCCGGGCGGCGTCCGGATAATTCCATTATTGACGTGATGAGAAGCCAAGCTCTCCGTTTCGGTAACTACGCTCTCGCTGGAAAATATATATGACTCCGAAAAATCGAAGGGCCTCAGGCAAACAGTGTCAGTATCGACCCACCATCCTCCCCTCTCCAGCAGGAGTTTATAACGGAACATGTTGGCAAAACCGGCGCACGAGCCGTTTTCCGAGTAGTAGAAAATGCGGGAAGAAGGCACTATTTTGTTCGCATCGCATAATGTGGTCCGGGCAGGCACTCCATCTACCGACGAGTAAAGGTAGAGATGAAATTCATGCCCATGATGCAGGAACGACTCAATGCACAACTTCTCCATGGATGAAAGCCGGGGGCCGATCCACAGACTTTGAATCACGTTGTCGCTCACGCATCAGTCCTTTGCTGGATTGTATCCGTAGAGAGGGTTTATTGACTTTCGTTATTTCATCGCCTATCATCGCTACCGTGACTGACCGCAACGATGCCCCCGGCAGGATCATTTATATAGGAGCTTGCCTCATTGCCGCGGTACGCCTGGCGCGCGAAGAACGGTGGGATAACTCACCACGGGTAGCAAGCCGAATCGCGGATGCAATTCAACTCGCGAAGAGGATTTACGAGCGAATGCAGAGCGACTTTGGCCGCGACCGGGGGGCCTGACTTGTTTGCCGCCTGCCTTCGCCAGGAGCTGTGTGCTCGGAACGCATCGTATGCTGCGCTGCACAAATTCCCGCACGTAACCAGCTACGGTGAACCGCCGGTAATTGTTTACCAGCCGTCAGTTTGCGGTCGTAAACACGGCAATTTCATTTCCGCCAGCTATCAGGCGATTATCCGCCGGCCCGAATGGCACCGACGACTCCAGAAGGTCCACAGTCAAGCCAAAGATGCGCTGCCCAGAGTCGAATACCGCTGGCGGGAACTGGATTCATCGATGAGTTCCGATGCCTTGTTGATGAACATATTCTGCCACCCTGGCGTAACAAGGAGAAGGGAAGTCGCGCTCCTGTTAGGGACTGATATCGGGGACGTCCCTGAGTTTGGATTCAGGCCACATGTCCCGCTGCTCAGCGGAGCGAAAGAGCGAACCGAAGTTGATATGAAGCTTGGCAGTGTTCTTTTTGAGGCGAAACTGACCGAGGGGGACTTCCAGATTCAAGGTCCGAGTACGGTCGAGCAATACCGCGACTTCCGCGAGGCGTTTGATTGCTTCCTGCTGCCGCGAAGAGGCCGCGACTATGTGTCATATCAGCTGCTGCGAAATGTACTCGCTGCGTACGCCCTGAATTTGCAATTCTGTGTCTTGATCGATGCGCGGCGACCCGACTTGCTTGAACAGTGGTATGGAATTATCAGATCGGTGGCGCCAACCGATCTTCGGACAAGATGCAAGATCCTCACGTGGCAAGAACTTGCATGCTGCCTGCCGGCGACTCTCGAACGCTTTCTGAGTGCAAAATATGGAATCGTAGCCAAGCCGTCGTAACGAACAGATCTGGATATCAGAGGGTTTCCTCGAAGAGATCACCGAAAACTCACACAAAAAACGGTTAGACTGCAGAGCGTCTGTGCCGCACCCTTAGTCCCAGCCGACTGCGATTCGATGATCAGGAAACCAGGTCTAGATCCTTCCGTAGGCGATCGGGTTCGCCATCAGGCAGGAGAGTCTCAACGTGGTCATGGGTCTTCTTCCAGATGGGAACGGCGCTTGCCAGCAAAGCGCGCCCCTTGGCCGTCAGGGTCATGATGCGGCTGCGGCGGTCCGCCGGATCCGCCGTGATCTTAAGCAGACCCCTGCGCTGCAATGGCTTAAGAGCGGCTGTCAGCGTAGTTCGGTCTATTCCAAGTAGCAACGCCACCGCCCCCATGTCGGGTGGTTTGGGACGGTTCAGGGACATCATGAGTGAGAACTGGCCGTGGGTGAGTCCGATCGGACGCAGCGCATCATCAAAGCGTCGTGCCAGTGCCCTGGCCGCGCGTTGCACATGAAGACACAGACAGGTATCTCGGACCATGAGTGCTGTCTCGAACGTCGGTTTCGTAGCCGGTGACATACCAAAAATCATATTGATATCAACCTGTCTTGCCAAGAGAAGTTTGAATCCTGTAGGTTGATCCCGAGTAACTCCAGCACCACAAAAAGAACCCAGAAATTTTTCCGTTGTCCAGTCGATTTCTTCCTTGTCATACGTCTAACCCGTGAGAGGCAGCTTAAGGTCGTTGCGATGGCTCCGGCTTCAGGCTAGCATGGTAGGACACTGGATTAAATTTCCTGATCCAAGTTGTTGATTGGAGAAGCACATGTCATTCCTTCGCGATTTGAAAATTGCGGTACGCTCCCTGGCTCGTGCTCGCGCATTGTGGATCACCGTGGCTGTCACGCTGGCGCTCGGAATCGGAGCCAACGCGGCCATCTTTAGTGTTGTGCGCGGCGTATTGCTGCGGCCGCTGGCCAACCGCGATGAAGACCGTCTTCTCTATGTGCGCCAGAGCGCTCCCGGCATAGGCCAGGACAACGCGACCTTCTCTGTACCCGAGATCAAAGACCTGGACTCCGGTTTAAAGACGATTACGGAGTTCGGCACTTTTTCCGCACTCGATTTCACAGTGGTGGGCCTGGGCGACCCGCATGAGATGCGCGCCGGCGTGGTTGACGGCAACTACTTTGAAGTGATGGGACTGCGTCCTGTGCTTGGACGCCTGCTCACGCCGAAAGATGATGGCCCAAACGCACCCGGAGCGGTAGTTTTAACCTATCGTTTCTGGGCCAACTCGATGCACTCCGACCGCGGTGTGATCGGTAAGGTGATCCGCCTCGGGAGCTTTGAAGGAGCGCGTGCCGCAACGATTGTCGGGGTGCTGGAGCCTTCGGTTCCGTATCCGGTGGAAACTGAGCTCATCGCCAACATCGTCACCAGCCCGCATCATCTCTCGGCGACCATGGTGACCGGTCGTGAACATCGCATGACCGAGGTCTTCGCTCGGCTTGCTCCCGGCGCCGATCTTGACTCTGCCCGGGCTGAGTTGCGTACGGTGTACGCCGGCATGGTGTCCGCTCACCCTGAGGTCTACAAGGCGAACGATCATTACAGGATCGATGTAACGCGCATGCATGACCAGATCAATTCGCGCGCGCGGACGATTTTGTGGGTATTGTTTTTCGTCTCCGGATTCTTTTTTGTGATCGCCTGCTTCAACGTTGCCAACCTTATTCTGGCGCGAGCAGTGCGTCGCGAACCGGAGATGGCCATTCGCGCGGCCTTGGGAGCAACTACGGGCACATTCCGCCGTGCCCTCTTGGCCGAGGGGCTTGTCCTTTGCGGCAGCGGGGCACTATTGGGAGTTGCTATAGCTGCCCCAATGGTAGCTGTGCTAGGTCGCTACGCCTCGCGGTATTCCGTGCGTGCGCTTGACCTCTCGCTCGACTCCAGCCTGGTCTGGATCGGCGTTGCGCTTGCGCTCGCAGCCGCCGTCTTTCTTGCTCTTATTCCTCGGCTGCCTGCGCCCGATTCCTCTGCCGGCCTTGGGCTCTCCAGCAGCGGCACGCGCGTGAGCGGAAGCAGCCGCTTGCTGAACTATTTTGCCATCGTGCAGATCTGCTTGTCATTCGTCGTGTTGGCTGGAGCCGGCGCGCTGATAAAAACGCTGCTGGACCTGGAGAGGACCCAGCCGCCGTTCGCCACCGCGCACGTTCTGGCCGTAAATTTGCCGGTGATGTCGGATGGCAAAACGCGGGAGCAGGTAGGCGATTTTGAGCGTGAAGTCCAACGGCGCGTGAGTGCGCTGCCGGGAGTGGCGCATGTTGCTTCCGGCTTCGGTGTTCCCTGGCGCGATGGCCAGGCGCTGGGCATCAGCTTCACCTTCGCCGCTGAGGGTGCGAAACGCGAAAACGGAAAGGACGATCCCCGGGCGCGCTTCCGCGCCATCTCCCCCGGATTCTTCGAGACCATGGGCGTGCCGATCCTCGAAGGCCGCGACTTCAGGGATAGCGATCGTGACGGCGCCGAACGCGTGGTCATCATCAGCCAGAGCCTCGCGCAGAAGCTCTTTCCCGGGCGCGAGGCCGTGGACCGCCATCTGCAATGGACCGATGGTGTGTTGAAATTCATCGGTATGAGCACGGAGCCGAGGCGGATCATCGGCGTGGTTCCTGATCTGGACGATGAAAATATCATTCCTTCGCCGGCCATGACGGTGTATCAGCCCGCGGCTCAGGAATGGGTCAGTGGCCGCCTATTCGTACGCGCGCAAAACGATCCTTATGCGTTGGTGCCCGCCATCACAAAGACCATCCATGATTTGTCGGCCGATCAGCCCGTAGAGCGTGCCAGCACGCTGGAAGATGTGCGCGCGGAAGTTCTTACCCCGGACCGTCTTAACGCGATCGTATTTGGCGGTTTTGCTACGCTCGCGCTGCTGATCTCGATTGTGGGAGTGGCAGGTGTGCTCGCATTTTCGGTAAGCGGGCGCACGCGCGAGTTCGGCATCCGGCAGGCCCTGGGAGCACAGCCGCGCAGCATTCTTACCAAGGTTCTCTTAGAGGGCCTGGTGATGGCGAGCGTGGGTGTGGCCGCGGGCTTTGTGGTCGGCTTTGCCCTTGAACGCGTGATTGGACAGCGCTTTGCCGAGCTGAGATTACCTGGGGCGGTGACCTTGCTTGTTTCTGCCGCAGTCATCCTTGCATCGGCGGTCATTGCTTCAGCTCTGCCGGCAGCCAGGGCTGCACGGGTTCACCCGGCAGAAGCGCTGCGTTCCGAGTAGTCGACTGCCGCCTGTCAGATCAAGAGTAGGCCTAAGGTCACATAGACTCAATCCAGAACTCCTGCATCTAATTTGTTATCCTAAATTCAGAGTTTCTGGAGGGTTTAGTGCTTAGCAGAGCCTGCAAGTTATCACTTGTGGCCGCCCTGGCCGCAGGGATGTTACTGCTTACCGGGTGTCCTTCAACCAGCATTGCCGACATCAATCGTGATCCCGGCCGTTTCTCCGGCAAAACGGTGAGCGTTCACGGGACGGTTTCGGATTCCTTCGGCGCATTGGGCAACGGCGTCTTTCAAATGGATGACGGATCCGGGCGTATCTGGGTCTACAGCCAGAACTACGGTGTACCCGGAAACGGCAACACGGTTACCGTTACCGGACGTGTCGAGCAGGGCTTTGCCTTCGGCGGACGCAATTTTGGAGTCGTGCTGCGCCAGACAAAAGCGCGTTAATCCGCGCTACGCTCCGGCTTTTCGCAAGCGGCCAATTCCTGTAAGCTACTTGCTTCCTGCATGCCGGTTTCTCTGACCAATTCCGGAGTGGTTTACCAGGCGCTCAAAAAGTGCGGCATAGGCCTGGTTTCCGCGCTGCCGGAGACCTGGCTGGTTCACCTGATCCGCATGGCGGAAGACGATCCGCAGATGATCCTGGTGCGTCTGGCTAAGGAAGAAGAAGGTGTAGGCATCTCCGCCGGCGCGCATTTTGCCGGTGTGAAGTCCGCCATGCTGATGCAGAATCATGGCTTCCTTGCCAGCATCAACGGAATTGTTTCCTTCGCCCAACTTTACCGTCTTCCGCTGCTCATGCTGATCAGCTACCGCGGGCACTTTGGCGAACGTGATCCCTGGCAGACCCAGGGCGGTGCGGCTACCGAACCGCTATTGCGTGCTTTGGGAATCCCATACTCATTCCTGGACGATCCCGCAAAGGTCGAGAAGCGCATGGCAGAAGCGCAAACCTGGGCGTACAGCAGTCTGCATCCGGCAGCGTTGCTGCTGACGCGCGAGCTCATGTGGGAGGAGCCGGCGCCATGAAGCGTCTTGACTGCCTGCGCGCAGTGTACGGCAAGCTGGAAGGCTCGCTGGTTGTGACCATCATGGGCGCAGTGGCGAGCGAACTGCAGTCGCTGGGGCATAAGCCGAACTTCTTTTATCTGCAGCACGCGATGGGGCTGGGCTCATCCACCGGTCTAGGGCTGGCGCTCTGCCTTCCGCAGCAAAAAGTTGTGGTCTTTGACGGCGACGGTTCCATCCTGATGAATCTGGGCGGCTACACCACCATGGCACGTTATCGGCCCAAGAATCTGGTCCACGTCGTGTTTGACAATGAGAGCCTGCTCTCGGTGGGCGGGTTTCCCACCGCCACTTCAACCGGTTCAGATCTGGAGGGCGTTGCCCGCGCCGCCGGCATTCCGCACACCAAAACAGTGAAGAATCTTGAGGAGTTCACCCGCGCCTTTAACGAGGCGATGGCCACGAATGAACTTACGTCGATCGTGGCGAAGGTGGAAGCGGTAGGCCCTTCAGGATATGTGACCGAATTGTCCTTGCTCGAGAACAGATTTCAGTTCAAGCGACATATAGAGAAACTGAAGTGACGACTTTCTGGCATTCGCGAGCTTTGGGGAAATCGCCGATAGCCTATGAGTTGTGGACTAGTTGTTTGGTGGAGCTGGAGTTGGCGCCGGCGTGACCGATTCTTTCTTGTGCTTATGAAATAGTTTTTCGTCGATATCGAACCAAAATTCATCGATCAACCCGCCCAATGATCCATAGCCCAGCGCGATCGCCGAGCGGCTCATGGTCAAGCCGAAGCCGCGGTCGCTTTCCGGGTAGTAAAGATTCGATATCCCTCCTGCAGTAAACGCGCCCAGAACATTGGAGAAACTGAAGCGGCGTGTTCCACGATCCGTACGGGTTATAAATTCCTGCTCCAGCGAGTAAACGATGCGGCGCTTGATCGAGCCTTGCCCCAGGCGGAAGTATCGGGGGTCCTCTTTAAAAAGTACCGGGTACGCATAGTTGCTGAAGAAATTGCTGGTGGTTGCGTCGGCCAGCGCGGCCCCAAAGCGTTTGGCATAACCGGTACCCCCTTGTCCGTAGCTGGGAAATTCATTGGTCGCCTGACCGATTCCAGCTTGGATTCCCGCCGCCGCAAAGACGAAGGGATCGGTAGAGCTTTTGACGAACAGGCGGAATTTCTGCGTTGGCGTAAGCGGTGGAGCGTTCCGCCTGCTGGTGACGGAAAACTGTGGTACCACGCCCAGAATTCGCTGTGACTGCTCCTTCTTTTGAATTTCCTTTTCGCTTTGCTGTGGCGAAGGTGTTGGTATCGGCGTGGGCGACTGCTGAGCTTGTTCCGGAGTGCCGGCAGGACGATTGGACTCAGCCGGTGGGACCGGAGTTGGTGTTGCTTGCGCTTCGGGTCCCGGCGTGCTCTGCGGTGAAGACTGACCGTCAATCACCGGACTTGGCGTTGGCTCCTGAGCCAGACCCAGGCTCACAAGCATGACTAGAATCAAAGACAGACCAGCAGCGCGCAGAAAGTCGGGCATCAATCGGCTTCGCAGGAGATTTCTCCGGAAATTGAGTTAATCCACCTATTTTCTCAGAGCCGCCATGACATTTTCCAGCACCGGATTGTGAGGAATTGCAAAGATCGAACAGGTTTTCGCCAGACAAGTTGTCTGTGGTTATAATGTCGCTCTCTTCGCCACCGCTGCCAGAGCACGATTCCGCTCATACTCGCTGCTGATGGATTCGGCGGCCTTCAGATAGCTCTCGCGCACAGGGCCGGTCAGGGAATAGTGGTTCGCCACCGCCAGGAGCACGCGCGACTTTTCATAATCTGATTTGATCTGTCCGACGGCAGCCAATACCTTGACCAGCGACGCATCGCTCAGCTTGTTGTGGTCCATCAACGCGATGAGGCAGCGGGAGCGTTCATAGTCGCTGCTGCGCATCGAATCCACCACCCCAAGGTATGAGGCCATTTGGTTCTCATCGAACTTGTTGTCCTGTACCAGCGTAGTGATCACGCGCGATTTTTCATAATCGCTGCCGGCGCGGGAGATGCTATCCAGGGCGCGGCTCACCGATGCCGGACTGAGGTTGTTGTGCCCCATCAATTCGATCAGGCTGCGTGAGCGTTCGTAGTCGGACTTCATGGAATCGACGACCTTCAGGTAGTTGGTCATCTGGCCTTCGTCAAACTTTCCCTTGCCTGCAAGGCTCACCAGCAGCCGCGATTTCTCATAGTCGGAGCCGATCGTCGCCACGGCGCTCATGATGCGGTTGACCTGGTCCGGGGCCAGATTGTATCTCTGCATCGGCGCCAGCAGATCGCGCGACTTCTCATAGTCGGAATGGATGGAATCCACCAGCTGGAGATAAAAATCGAGCTGCGACTGCTCAAACGATTTCTGATCCATGAGGGAGAGCAGGATGCGCGATTTTTCGTAATCGCTCTTGATCGTGCCGGCGGATTTGAGCGCCAGGTTCACGTTTTCTTTGGAGATGTTGGGCCGCTTGAGCAGTTCGATCAGCACGCGCGAGTGTTCATAGTCGCTTTTTAGCTTGTTCGCCGCGTTCAGGAATGCCGTGCGCGACGCCTCGTCCGCAAGATCGTACTGCTTGCTTACGGTCATCAGCACGCGGGCCATCTCGTAATCTGAATTCATCTGTTCGCCGGCCTGCTTGATGACGCGCTGCACTACCGGCAGAGGCAGGTTGGGCTGCTCCAGCAGCTTGCGGAAATAGACGCCGCGAACATAGTCTCCGCGCAGATTGCTGATTTCGTCCAGGACGGCGTTGGGTCCGCCCTTGGCGAGCAGCGCGGGAACGCGGGCATCGGCGGCAAAGCCTGTGCTCCGCTCCAGGTCCAGCAGAAACTGTGAGAACCAGGTTTTGGCTTCGCCATCAAATGGCTTTTGCGTCCCGTTGATCTTGTAAACGTATTGCAGGCCGCTGCCGGATGGAGTGACTTTCACCTGCTTGAGCGTGTCGCCCTGGCGCAGGTTTACTTCGAACAATCCGCCAGATGAGATGCTCTGGATATCGGTGGCTTCAGCGTTGAATTTGATGTCGCCTTCCGCGCGCAGATCGACGGTGCAATCGTCGCCGGACCATGTCGCTGTCCAGCGCTTGTAGCCGTCATCCGATTCCATATTCATGCTGTGCATGTGGGCGTTCGTGCCGCACACGCTCAGATCGCCGCCGGGAATGGCCGGCACGGCTGGAATCGCGGGGATTGCAGGGATACCCGGCGTGGCTGGAATCGCAGGAATCGCCGGTATGGCAGGCACGCCTGGTATTGCCGGTGTCGCTGGTACGCCTCCGGAAATGCCACCTTGTACACCTCCCGAAATACCGCCTGGTACTCCCATCGTGGGTGCTTCAGGAGATTCAGTCACCTCGGATGGTTCTGGCGGTTCTGGGGGCTCGGGAGGTTCGGGCGCCTTCATGCCTTCGTCGTCGTTTGGCTTTGCCGCGGGAGTACCGGCAGCCACCGGCGCAGAACTGCTGTTTGGTTGCGCTGCAGGCGTGGAAGACGGACTTGGTTTCTGCGTTTCGCTTGCGCTTGGCGCGGGTGTGCTGCTTTGCGGCGCCGGTCGCAACGCCGCCAGCGGCAGCATGACGCTCAGCGTCAGCGCACCCACGCCAAGCCCGGTTTTCCACGACACCGGTCCGCGGCGTAAGGATGGATTCAACACCGCCAGTACGCGGCCTTCGAGCTGCGATCGCCGCGCCATCGCCAGCGCGGCGGCCAATTCAGGCCCGCGCAATTCAGAGACAATATCGAGAAGCTCATGCGCGTAGTCTGAAGCCTTGGTCCCCGAGGCGAGCACCTGATCGTCGCACGCGCGCTCGCGCTCGGCCCGCATCGCCCGGACCATGAGCCACACCAGCGGATGGAACCAGTAAAGCGCGCTGGCCAGTTGGGCTAACGCCTGGGTGAACGCATCCAGGCGGCGAATGTGCGCCAGCTCGTGGTTCAGGATGGCTGAGCGCCGCTGGCAGGACCACTCATCGTAATCAGGCGAAAGGACAACTTTCGGGAAGAGAATTCCGGAGGTAATGGGAATTTCAATCTCGTTGCTGACGAGCAACGCTACGTGACGGTTGATGCCCAGTTCCGCCGAGAGCGATCGCACCTGCGCATTCCAACCGGAATCCGTCAGCACCGCCGCGCGGCGAACCAGCCCAGAGAGCTGCAGGGCATTCCATCTCCAGCGCAGCAGAAAATAGACAAAGCCGGCAATCCAGATCAGCAGGGAAATCTGCGGAAGATATTCTCTCCAGGTTTCGCCGGTTGGCCGTGAAGTTGGGGAGTTCAGCTCCGGTCTTGACGGCGACTCCGTCACGGCCGGCGGCAAAACAACCACCGTAGTCGCTGAAGGAGCGGAGTCGTGGCGTTCCGAAGCAATGACCGCGCTGCGAGGGCGATTGGACTCGGCAGATCCGAGCCTTGGCCTCTGCTCGGTCCGTGATTTCACCGGATCGTTCGAAAATGAAGATGCAGAAGTTACAACCGTCGCAGCCGGATGAGCAGTTGCGGCAGTTTGCGCTTGTACCGACGGTGTTGCTTGCGCGAAAGCAGCTTTGCTCTTTGCGAAGCCGGGAAGGCCTTTTACCGGCATCTCCGGTAGCATCATCACTGAGAAAGGAAGCAGCAGCAGAGCGGCCAGTGTGATGCTGCGAACCATATGCCGGGTAGAGGCCGAGCGTTTCTTCAGTACAAAGGCCGCGCCGGAAGCCAGGGCCAGCAACACGGTCGCTTTCAACACGGTATCCAGAATCATTGCGGAGATCGGTGTGGCTGTCGGCATGGCTTATCTCCCTTCCTGTTGCGCCTTCTTGATGAGCTGAGAAAGAACCTGCTTGTCCTTGGCGGAGAGCTTGCTATCGGACATCTCCAGCAGCGCGGCTACGGCCTCCTCGGGCGATCCGCCGAAGAAGGTCTTCACCATGTGCTTCAGGGCGTTGGCGCGGACCTGTCGCGTGTCGTCGGCCGGCACGTACAAATACTTAAGCCCTTCCTGCTCGTGGCGCACAAAGCCTTTTTCTTCCAGCAGGCGGAGCATGCCGCGCACGGCAGAATAGGTGGGCGGATCGGGCAGCTCAGCCAGCACATCGGTCACTGACGCCCGGCCACGCCGATAGATCACGTCCATAATCTGGCGTTCGCGCCGCCCTAGTTGAAGATGTTTTTCGTCGCTCATGACTCTCCTGGAATACTCGAAAAACTGTGGACTGCCTTTCAAGTGCTAATCCACTAGCACATGCTAATACATTAGCAGTAAATGTCAAGAGGTTAACCAACATTTTTTAGACGGTGCGGGACTGCGGAGGTCAGGCCCAAATACGGCTACTTGGTGTAATCACAACGGCCGAGTTATGCTGCGGCTGCATCTCGTGGAACTGAACCATTGCTTGTGGTGTCTCTTAGCAATGAATGCCGGGGCGCTGTTTGACAACAGCAGTGTCTGTGCCAAAATCCGTCTTTAGTTCTGCCCGCTATGCTGATGCGCGAGCACTGTCTTCTTTAGCAGGAATCCTGGCCGCTGCGATCGCCGCATGGGCCACCTGTCCCATTCCGCCTCGCCATCCTTTATACGTAGACAGCCTGCTGGCTTTCGCTGCGGCGCATGTGCTGATTGTGGCCCTGGCCTGCGCTACGTTTACTTTCTGTACTTTTTTGTTGTTCTCTCCGAACCGTAGCAATGCCGTTGCGGCTTTGTGGCCGTCCTTGCTTATCGCGGTCTGGCTGTCACCCGTGGCCATACTTTTGTGGCAACGATCATTCTGGGCGGTCCTGCCGTTGCTGTGGATCACCGCCAAAACCGCTCGCCTGGTATTTTCTGGCCGTGCATCTCTGCCGTTCCCGCAGGAAGATTTCTGGCTCGGGAAGCCGTTTGATTTCTCGCAGGTCCAGCGCCAGCCCTCTATCTTGTGGTTGTCGTTTCTTACCGCGATTGTGTTTCAGGCCGGGTTGACGGCAGAGGTAATTCGCGAAAGATTGGCGGCCATACTGATGACGGGCGTGGCAGCGGGGACCTTGATCTGGCTTCGCCGCCGGGGCGGGGAAGGTGAGCAACGCAGTTTGAGCCGAAGGTCAATGATAAAGCGCTTCCTGATCGCCATGACGATTGCAATCGTGCTCAGCGCAGCAGGCATGGTCAGCTTTCTTGCCTTTACCCAAGGATTTGCCAAGGATTCAGTGGCCAACCTGCTGTTCAGAGAATTGTTCTGGCGGCGCGCAGTAGCTCGTCGTGCGCAAGTGCAGAATGGGGGCGATCCGCCTAGTCCTTTCGGTCGCGGTGGCGGCTATCGTGGCGTAGTTTTGTGGCCGGAAGCCGATCCGCGTCCAATCCTCCTTGTACCGCCACCGCCGAAGTTGGCTCCTGAGGTGTTCGCCGGTGAATCGCGTCCGGTCAGTTTCGCGTTCAGTGGTGTCTATTGGTTTTTCAAACCGCCGGATGTTCGCCCGCCGGAACATTCGCCCAGAATCCGCGGCAATCCAGCCAAGATGGGATTGCGTTCCTCTGACGACTATCCTCTGCTGATGGAGGCGCACCAGTTGTTCAGCTCTCCGGTTGACCTTGGTTGCTGTTCACAGATTCAAGTGGTGATCAAAAATGCTGATCCGGCCGGCGGCCCCGTATTTCTAGAAATGGCCGTTGCCAATACCTCATTGCCGGGAAGGTCGCAATCATTTGGAAGCCAAAGAGTTCGTTCCCAACCGCCAATCGACGCAGCAGGTAAGGCGGGAACGGCTGAAGAAACTCTTACGTTCGAGGTGCCGGCAAAGCCCCTGGTCCACGACTTTGATGAGATGATCTTCCGTTTTCATCGCGATTACAGCCGAGCAGGCTTGAGCTCTCGCATGGCGATCGAAAAGCTGGTCTTTGTTCCCCGGTAGAATAGGGCCTTGGCCGTCTCACCAGAATTCGACCGCCTGTGCGTGGTCCTGGTTTCCACGCGCAATCCGCTCAACATCGGCGCCTCGGCGCGGGCCATGAGCAATCTGGGGTTTTCGCGGCTGCGCGTGGTCAATCCTTACGAAGCTTCCTTCCGCGAAGCCCGCTCGGCTGTGGGCGCGGCGCCACTCCTTAAAAGTGCGGAAGAATATACAACGGTGGCCGATGCTGTTGCCGATTGCTCCTTGGTCGTCGGGACCACGGCGGCGCACAACCGCGAGCTGCACCAGCCGCTCAAACTCCTACCGCAAGCAGCGCAGATCATTCGCAGACGGCTTAGGTCGGGGCGGGTTGCTTTACTCTTCGGTTCGGAAAAGCGCGGTCTTTCCAATGCCGATCTCAGCCACTGTCATTGGCTCCTGCACATTCCAACCCGCGCGGAACATCTCTCCATGAACCTCGGACAAGCCGTAGCGGTCTGCCTCTACGAACTAATTCGTGGAGTGAACGGCGAGAAGACGCTATCTTCTGATAGCAGCCAGCTCAAGCCCGCAACCGCAGGAGAGCTTGAACGCCTGACGTCTTTGCTTCTGGACGCATTGAAAAGCAGCGGCTATCTCGAAGGAAAGGCGGTCGCGGTAAAGGAAGAGAAGGTGAGACAGATGCTGCGCCGGCTGAATCTATCCGTCCCCGATGCCGAAGTGTGGCTGGGCATGTTGCGGCAGATCGCGTGGAAGCTCAAGCAAAGCTGACGATCAGAACGTAATGCCCGCCAGCTTCTCGCTTTCCTGCCAGAGCCTGCTCGCTGACTTGTCGTCCTGGGCCTCTTGGGTCGGATTTGCCGGTTTGCATTTGTAGAAATAAAGCCCGGTGGAACCCGCGACCTCGTCAGACGACGCTAGATAGACGATGGTTTCCGCGCCTTGTTCCGGCGAAATGGCGAAAATCTTGGCTGCCCGCACCGCCAATGAGAGCAGGCCGCCGCTCTGATCGCCAAATCGTGTCGAGACAAAACCGGGATGCAAGCAATTGGCAGTTACACCTGTGCCCGCCCAGCGTTTTGCAAGCTCACGGGTAAAGAGGATGTTCTTGAGCTTTGACCGGCCATAGACGTTTAGACCGCGGTAGTTCTTTTCCGACTGCAAATCGTTGAAGTCTAGCTGTCTGCCTGTGTGTGCATTGGAGGCCACGTTGACCACACGGGCCGGGGCAGCAGCACGCAAGCGCTCACGCAACCCATGGGTCAGGACGAAATAGGAAAGATGATTGAGGGCGAAGGTCATCTCCAAGCTGTCCGCAGTGAGTTGCCGCGAGCTAAAGAGCGCGCCGGCGTTGTTGATAAGCACATCAATTCGCGGCTCCGTGGCAGCGATCTCACCCGCAACACGCTTCATCTCAGCAAGGCGCGAGAGGTCGGCATAATGAATGGAGTGATTCAGACCCGGAGCAAGCTCGCGCAGACGAGCCAGTGAGGCTTCTCCGCGCGTCTTGTCGCGAGCCACCAGAACCATCCGGGCGCCCATCCCAGCCAGCTTTTCTGCCGCTACCCGGCCAATGCCGGAGGTAGCGCCGGTGATCACCACCGTCTTCCCGCGCATCGATTCTCCTCTGATTTCCACAACAAAATCAGTGTAACAAGTTGGGCTTGATCTGACTCTAAAGCAGATGAATCAGTGGATTTCTGAGCATTCTGGGTTATCATGGGTCTGGAATTTTAGTAAATTCTAATGAAGCTCCCCACCACCACTTCCAAACTACTGGCCTTGCAGGAAGCGACTTACGCCGAATTGTGCTTGCGGCTGGGCGAGATCTTCAAACGCTATCGCGGCCTGGCCTTCATGGCGCGTAATGACAATCTCTTTACCGAGCACTGGACACCGGAAGTTGCCGCTGCGGGCTACGAACTCGACGGTTTTGAGGTCTCGGACGGCGAGATGGTGCTGCACGGTGTAGAGAATTCGTGCGGCTTCATCTATCGCATCAGCATTCGCTTTCCCATGGCGCTAATCGATAGCGCCGAGGCGATCGAAGATTATTTCCAGCGCCAATATGCTGAAGCCCGCAAAGGATCCGCGATTCCAGCAATCGCGCAAGCGGAGCCGACGAATCCTCCGGTTAATTGAGCGAAATCGCGAAATAGTGGAACACAAACCAGGCCGTCCCTGCAGAGGCGAGTCCTACGATCGAAACACCGAATAGTGGCTGGCCACAGCCATCATCAGCAACATCGGGAATGACAAGACAAAGTTGGTTTTCGCAGCCAGTTGCGCAAGGCGTGCGAGGCTGGCTGCTTCCGGCGGCATAGGCGTTCCGTTGGCTGCGCTTTCTTCCGTCCAGCGAATGATTTTTTTCTGCATGCGCCAGACAACGCCCCAGACGTTCAGCATCATGAACCAGCCAATCCCACCGCCGATCCCGATGGCCAGCATACGATTACTCTCCCAGCCGTGCGCGTTGAGCGACAGATAGAGCCACGCTGCGGCGATGATGACGACGCCGATGATCGTCCCGAACACCGGCCCTCTTCTCAGCGCGTCCGCAGGCGACATGAGCAATCCCATCTCGACGGCGAAGGCCAGAGTCCATATCGCGAAGAAAGTTCCCATGGCGGCGTCGCCGTGCGTGTTGGCATTATGTGCGTCCGCTCTGATGATGATCGACCAGTACGTGATGCCAGCTAAAACCGTGACTACCGAACTCCAGCGAAACCACCACAGTGTACGCCGCATGAGTGAGGGCAAGACTTTCACGCGGGTCGCGGGATCAAGCTGGGCTAGGAATTTGGCATTCACCAGCACGAAAAAATACAGCAGGCCGACCCAGGTAATGCCGGCGGCAAAATGGATCCAGCGCAGGACGAGTTCAAAAGCCGGGGCGAACCCTGCGGGAAATGCGATCTGCGGCGAATAAACGAGCGTCAGCGCCAACCAGTGCATGCGGCCTCCGTGACGGGGTGATGGAGCCAACATGGTAGCTTACGCGCGCAACCCGCTGTGCGGGAATCGATACCGTCCGTACCAGGTGTGACAAGGCTGGTGTGACATGTCACAGCTAGGCTGTGCCAACCTGTCACATCGGTGGTTCCATCCCAAGGGCTTCCGGTTTGTTTTCAATGGCTTACGTGTTTTCACGATTTGGCGCGCCGGTTGCTATATAGAAAGGCAGACGGTGCTAGTTAGAGCGTGAGCTACCACAGGGTCGGATGGTGACAGGTAGCAACAGCGCTCAAGAGCAATGAGCTTTGCCTTTCAGGGAGAAGGTTGTGGCTGAGATAAAAGGACATCAGTCGTCACGCGTTCCGGGAAAAGTGCCTCCAAGCCTGATCTTGCGTCGCGGTGTCCTTTTATCTCTTTTTTCTGCGTTCCTTTATGGTCCTATTCCCAGGGCACTCACCTGGGCCTGCCGGCTGTAAGTTTCAGTTCCAAATTCCGCAAAATCAGAGTTTCACTTCCAGGTTCGCTGCAGCGGATGCGCTTCAGTATTGAAGACCACTTTGTTCAGATCGAATGTTTCCCGCGGCGCGAACAGCAGGTATAGATATTTGAGCGTCTCTGCGAGGAAGTAGCTCTCCATGCTGTCTCTTTTTGTTTTGGTCTCAACATTGCTTAGGGCTGCATACCCGTTATCGGTTTTGCAGAACCGCGACAGGCTCAGCAAAAAGGTGGATCCCATATCCTCATAGTGGTCATCCTTGGTGAGGAATTTCAGATAGTAGGCAGACTCAATAATTTCCGGCCGCAATTGATAGCCCGGGGCCACAATCTGCATGCTGGTGTAGTCGATCACTTCCGGTTCAATACCGAAGGTCGTCCACATTTTGAAAGACGATTCCTGGAGCCGGCGGGCACGGTCCAGATCGCCGTCGCGGGCCAGAACAGCGGGGAAGAAAGCATCCAGGGCGCCATATTGGGTTGAGGTTCGCTTGCCGGTATTCATGTCGGCCTGGCCATACCACAAGCCGGTTTTTGTATTATCGGCCAGGTATTTGTTCACGGCCTTGATGCTCGTCTCCCACATCTTCTTACAGTCCTTGTCGCCAAACAGAAGCCACGACTTCAGCAGGTATTCGTAGTAAGAATCAATTCCCCCGCTGATGTGGCTGCTCGTGTCACTCCATTTTCCCGTCTCTACGTTAATGCTGGAACCGACCAGCCCGATAGCTGAGCGACGGCTGTAGAGTTCAACCACAGCCCGTTTGGCCTTTTCATAGTAGATCGGCTTGCCCGTAAGCTTGCTGAGCGTGCCGAACTCGAGCAGAAGCGTGCCGATCTCAGCCGGGTTGCTCTCCGCGCCGCGCGTTTTTCCGGTTCTGAGATTGACGTACATATAAGGCATGCCGGTGGGCGAGTTAAAAGCGGGCAGCAAGCGGTTGCCAAGATCGTCTGCCAGCTTGAGCAGGCGATCATCACCGCTGAGTTGATAACTGCTGAGCAGTCCACCGAGAAGCCGAATGGTGACTTCAAAATTCTTGACCTCGATATCCTGATCGAAATTGAGGTTCTTGGCGATGTACTCCCGCGTCTGGTTGGCTTCGTCGGTCAGCCCCATCAAAATCATCGTGTCGAGCGCGTCCACCGGGGTCATCAACAGCGTGCCGCTGTACCAGTCGTGATAACTCTTGCTCAGAGGCTTGAGCTCGTCGTGTCCCCAGGCGTACTGCTTGTAGGCATTCCAGGCATACAGAAATTCTCCGCGGACCTGCAGGGCCATGGGCCCCGGTGAGGGTGGTGCGGCGTGCTGGGCCATGCCTGGATAACTCGCAAGGATGAAAAGGCTGAAAAGTGCGGTAATTGAGAGCCATCTACACATGAGGCGTCTCCCGTATAAATTTTGGGACGAGTCGCATCCATGATAGCGCAGACCGGTCGAGACGCGAATGAGCCGGGACTCGATTGGCCCCGGCTCATCACGACTGGAATTGTTTGGGCTTACTTGTTGATGTCTTCCTTGGCTTCCAGACGTTTTGTGATACCGTCGAGCGCGCTCTTGATCTGATCTGGAGCGGCGGCCGAGGCAAGCTTCATTTCTTTTACCGCGGTGTCGAAGTCGCCCTTGGAGCAGGCAATACGAGCGGCTTCATTGTGGGCCGTCCAGTGATTCGGGTTCTTTTTGATGTTGACGCGGAAGATCTCGAATGCCTGGTCTTGCTGCCCCTGAATCTGCAACTGACGGCCATAGGAATGCAGCTGAACCACATTGGCCACGCCGAGGGCTTTGTTCCGCGCGACCGTCGCTTCGTCTTTCTTATTCAATGCGTCCAGCAGGCGCGCTTTGGTGATCAGGTTGTCAAAGCGTTCTTCCACGCCGATGGAGCGGTCTTCATACTTGAGCGCTTCGTCCAGGTCGTACTTTTCGGCTAAAAGATAGTTGGCTGCGTCGTCCCAGCCTTCCCAGGTGTATTGCGCAAGCCCAACGAGCTGATGGTGCAGGCTGGCAGCAACAATTTCGTGTGTATTAACGCCAACCTTGAAGGGTACAGCCATCTTTTCCCAGCGCAGCGTTACCACAGCGGAATCGGGCGTTACGTTGTCGATCTCATAAGCAAGTGCTTCTTTCATATCGGCGGCCTGCGGTTTCACCGTGACGCGCAGCGCGTCGTCCGCCTGGTTATAGGTAAAGCTGCCCCAGGCGGTTGCGGTCTTGGAGAAGATCACTGTCCATTCATTGTCGGTAGGGATCATATGCAGACCGTAAATGCCCTTGGGCAATGCTTTGCCTTCAATCGTGACCGGATCAGTGAATTGGATGGTGGTGTTTTCATTGGCGCCGGCACGCCACACCTGGCCGTATGGGACAAGACCGCCCCAGATCTTCCTGCCTTTTACAAGCGGCCGATGATAGTTGATGGTGATGTCAGTGATGCCGATTCGCTGAATGAGCTGGGCGTGCTGGCTGTCACGCGGCAGGTCCAGCAGCGCAGACTGCGCCATAACCGGAGTTGCCGCAAAAACACAGAACGCGAGGAAAAGCGCGGTGGTTGCGAGGGATTTACGCATGGGGAGCCTCCATGGGATGAAATGTGCAACAGAGGAGTAGCCGCATATATAGACGAGAGGATCAGGCCGTTGTTAGCGGCTCAAGCTTCGCTTCCCCATGCGTGGCCAGGCTAATTTTCGAGCTGCGCGTCCATGGTGATTTTGGCATTCAGCAGTTTCGAAATAGGACAGCCTTCCTTGGCGTTTTTGGCAGCTTCATTGAACTTGGCTTGGTCAGCCCCGGGAATCTTCACTTTTACCTGCAGGTGTGACGAAGTGACGGCAAAGCCTGTATCAAGTTTTTCCAGCGTGACGGTGGCCGTGGTGTCAATGGATTGCGCGGTCATCCCCGCGTTGCCGAGCTGGGCGGAGAGCGCCATGCTGAAACAGCCGGCATGGGCCGCCGCGATCAATTCTTCAGGATTCGTCCCGGGCTGCGATTCAAAACGGGTGGCGAAGGAATAGGGCGTATTCTTGAGAACTCCGCTGGGCGAGCTCAGGGCGCCTTTTCCGTCCTTCAGCCCGCCGCTCCAGTGTGCGCTTGCGTTTCTTTGCATGAATGCTTTTTCCTCCAAATCGAGATGCAGAAATTGTATATGGCCTGCAGCCGTTGCGCTTGGCCCGGCAGCTCTGGCCGGGCATGGTTGCTTTTGGGGGAGCCTTTGTACAATAGTCGGACGATATTCAGCAGGACGTTCACATGTTTCAGCGATACACCGAGAAAGCACGCCGCGTGATCTTCTTTGCTCGTTTTGAAGCCAGCCAGTTCGGCAGCCCGTACATCGAAACCGAGCACGTGTTGCTTGGTCTGCTGCGTGAGCACAAAGCGCTCACCAACCGGTTTTTGCGCAGCCAGGGGGCGATGGAGGACATTCGCCGTCAAATTGAATCCGCCACCATGATCAGAGAGAAGATACCAACATCGGTGGACCTGCCGTTAAGCAACGAGTGCAAGCGCGTGCTGGCGTATGCTGCGGAAGAAGCTGAGCGACTCTCCCACAAACACATTGGCACAGAACATCTTTTGCTCGGCCTTCTACGTGAAGAAAACTCGTTTGCCGCCCAGATTCTTCAGGAACGCGGGGTGCGGATTTCTTTCATTCGTGAAGCGCTCGCCCAAGGGTCCCGCGCAGAAGAACGCGCGGCAGGATCGAAGAAATCCGAGCTCCCCTCAGACTACAGCACCTTTCTGACAAAGCTGGCGGAAGAGGGACGCTTGCTTCCGTGCGTCGGGCGGGAAAAAGAGATCGAGCAGGTCATGCAGTCCCTGGGACGCTCCAACAAAAACAACGTGGTCCTGGTGGGCGAACCCGGTGTAGGGAAGGGGACCATCGCGGAAGGAGTGGTGCAGCGTGTTGCCGACGGAATGGGCCCGGTGTTCCTACAAGGTAAGCTCTTTGCCGCGGTTGATCTGGCGACGATTGTGGCTGCCGCGCAGCGCAGTGGTCGGGTCAAGGAATTCCTGGACACTGCCGGAGACGATTTCATCACCTGGGGCGCCAACACCATCTTTGTCTTCGACGAACTGCACATGCTTCTGACCGCGGGAGACGAAGGCGCACAGGAGATCGTCTTGCTGCTTAAGTCCGCGCTTCTTGAAGGCAAGGTGCGGTGCATTGCGCTGGCAACGCCGGATGATTATCGTGTGGCCATGAAAAAAGCACCTTGGCTGGAACGCTGCTTTCGGACGGTGAAAGTTGAGGCGCCCAGCCATGAGGATGCCGTCAGGATTCTCGAGGGCATCAAGGGCCGGTTCGAAAAGTTTCATTCCGTCCAATATTCTTACGAAGCTCTTACCGCCGCGGTGGCTTACTCCAGCCGGCATGTGAAGAATCGAAGCCTTCCGGACAAGGCGATCGACTTGATCGACGACGCCGGTGCTTACCTGAAGATGAAGCATGAAGGCTCAATGCCGCCGGAAATCGTGGAGGCCGACAAGAGAATTCGATTCATTGTGAACAGAATGGAAAATGCTGTCGCTAACCATGAATTTGACAAGGCGCGTTTCTACTCGGACGAAGAACGCAAACAGCGTGAAGCGCTCGAAGAGCTGGAGAAAAAGTTCAAGATAGAAGTCGACAATACCGGAACGGTGACCGTAGAGCATGTTGAAGAGGTGCTGGCACGATGGACGGGAATATCCATCGAATCGATCCGGCAGACGCCAGCGGAGGCTGCCGCCGCTGAAAAACGGAGCGTCGCGCGACCTGAAGGCTCAAAGAAGCGCAAGAGAAAGAAATCTTCCTAGCGGTACGGTTATCCCAGCGAGCCGTTTTGCTTTACGTCCTGCGTTATTCCTCCAAGTGCGACGAGGATTGCTCCGTCACGCACTTCTTCGTTTACATCCAGTAGCGACGTGACGCGGGCGTCCGCTGCCCGCAATTCGTGCGCCGGATAAGTATCGCCCATCGCGATCACCCGCATCCCCGCAGCCTTGGCAGCAGCTATGCCCGCCGGCGTGTCCTCAAATGCCAGACAATCCGCGGGAGCGACGCCCAGCAACGCTGCGCCCTTGAGATAAGGTTCGGGCCAGGGTTTGCCGTTGACGACATCGTCAGCGGTGACCATATGTTTTGGCAGCGGCAGGCCGGCATAACCCAGGCGCGCCACGGCCAACGGACGGGTGGCAGAGGTCACGATGGCAAATTGATCAGGGGGCAGCCGGAGCAGGAGTTGCTCGGCGCCGGCCAGCGCGGTCACGCCCTCTTTATCCTCAATCTCCATCTGTTCGACCTTGACGTTTTCCCGTTCCGCGTCCATGTGCGGCGCGATCACACGGATGGTTTCAATACTGCGGCGCCCGTGGGCCTGCTCGATGACCGCGGCGGGATCGAAGCCATGCGCGATCGCCCATTCATGCCAGACGCGTTCGACCGCCGGCGCGGAATCAATCAGCACGCCGTCCATGTCGAAGAGAATGGCTTTTGTCCGGAGCAACATTTTTTCAAGAATAACAGCAGCAGGCGATAGACGCGCGCTGCCGGACCAGCATCTCACTTCAATACCACAACCATCGCGAAACCAGCTTGATACCATCGGATTCTGGACTTCCGCTGGTTCGGGTAGGATAATCGCGTGTGGTTCCTTATAGATCGGGAAGTTAGGTCTGTTGGCTGTTTTGACTTGCTTAATTGTCACGAATTGGAGACTAACTTGAAAAAACTATCGTTGTACGTTGCGTCATTTTGCCTGTTTTTTCTGTTGGGAAGCTCGGCGCAAGCACAGCAGTTTGATTTGGGTTTTGGCGTTTCCACTGTGACGGGGCCGCCCACCAACCCCGTTGTACCCACCATCGGCGGAGGTGCCTTCACCAGTTTCAGTTTGGACTTCCTCTTTTACCATAACGTTGGTTTCGGTTTTAACGCAGCTTTCCGCGCCAGCCAGAACTTGTACCAGGGAATTCAGCCGTTCCGGCCATTTTTTTATGATTTCGGCGCTGTTTATGGTCCCCCTCTGGGGAAGCGGGCGCAGTTGAACCTGCAGGCGGGGATCGGCGTGGAGAGCATCCGTTTCTATACGCCGTTTCTGTCGGGCAACCAGTTCACTGGCTTTACCAATTTCGTCAGCAGCAATCACTTTATGGGCCATTTCGGGGGCGGAGTGCAGTTTTACGTGACACGCGCCATCTTTGTCCGCCCTGAGATCCACTACTATCTGGTGCACAACCAGGTTGAGTTTGCCGGATCGCATGCCACGCGTTTCGGCGCTACGCTCGGATACTCATTCAAGAACCAGGAATAGCATTTTTTCAACTCCTGCTTGTTTGTCGTAAGGCCCGTCGCCGACGCGATGGGCCTTTTGTACATTCATCCCTTCCGGCAGACGGACAGCGCTTTGTTTAGAAATGTTTTATCTTTTTCCCGGTCCAACGATCAGCAGCTTGCGAACATCTAAGTCGCTTGGAGTAAAACATGGCGACTCGGGTGTTGTTCGTCGACGACGAAGCGGGGATACGCGAGACGCTGAAGCCCATTCTGGAGCATCATGGGTTCGAAGTAACCACCTCGGCGACTGTCTTCGAAGCCCTTGAGCACATCAATCATGCTACGTTTGACGTGCTTCTTTCCGATTTGAACATTGGCCAGCCGGGCGATGGCTTCACCGTGGTGAGTGCCATGCGGCGGGTGCAGCCGAAAGCAGCCACCTTCATCCTTACGGGCTATCCGGATTTTGATACGGCGTTGCAAGCGATCCGCAGCCAAGTGGACGATTACCTGCTGAAGCCGGCTGACGTACCGACCTTGATCCACGCCATTCAGCAGCGGCTGGAGACGCGCCGCCCTATCCCAGCGGAGAAACCGTTGAAGCGAGTCTCGCACCTGATGCGGGAAAACCTGCATGATATCTCCGAGCAGTGGCTGGTTCTGGTGAAGTCGCATCCTGAACTAGCCTCGATCCGGCTTTCGGACAAAGACCGGGTAGACCACCTTCCCGAGGTCATTCAGGAACTGGCGCGACGGGTGGACGTTCCTGCGAATGGGACCACGCAGGGCGGCAAAATGGCCGCAACCAGGCACGGCACATCGCGGGCTCGCCAGGGCTATAGCATCCCGCTCATCGTGATTGAAATGCGGTTGCTGCAGCGCGTTCTCTCAAACATACTGCAGCGCAACCTGATCCGGATGGACCTCAGCACGGTGATCGGCGACATGATTCAGGTGGGGGAAAGCCTGCAGGAACAACTGGAGTTTTCCGTCCGCGGTTTTCAACAAAGCTCGCGCGAAGCGGCATAAGGGCAGCGAAATGGGCCTTGCGCGTACCGGCCTATGACTTTGGCTTTGGTTGCGGAATCACCGGCACATGGCCGCGTTTATAGATCATCATGGTCCGGGTAAACTCGATTACCACGCTGCCATCCTGCTTGTAGCCGGTTGTCCTGACCTTCACAATGCCCACGTTGGAGCGCGATTTTGATTCGCGCTTTTCCAGAACCTCGCTGCGTGAGTAGACGGTATCGCCTTCGAAAAGCGGGTTGGGCAGACGAACCTCATCCCAGCCCAGATTGGCCATGGCATTCTGGGAGACATCCATCACGGATTGCCCGGTGACCAGGGCCAGCGTGAAGGTCGAATCCACCAGCGGCTTGCCGTATTCGGTTTGCGCGCTGTAGGCAGCGTCAAAGTGGATAGGGTTGGTGTTCTGTGTAAGAAGCGTGAACCAGATATTATCGGCAGCGATCACGGTGCGGCCCAGCGGGTGCTGGTAGACGTCGCCCACGGCAAAGTCTTCGTAAACTCGTCCTGTCCAGCCCGGTTTTAGCGCCATTGTTTTCCTCAATCTCAATACGAGCGCGGCAGCCCCAGTACGTGCTCGGCGATGTAAGCCAAAATCAGATTGGTTGAGACGGGCGCCACCTGGTAGAGCCGCGTCTCACGAAACTTGCGTTCAACATCGTACTCTTCTGCAAAGCCGAAACCACCGTGAGTCTGCACCGCGGCGTTGGCGGATTCCCAGGATGCATCCGCGGCCAGCAGCTTGGCCATGTTGGCCTGGGGACCGCACGGTTGATGCGAATCAAACAGGGCGGCCGCCTTTGCCACCATGAGCGAGGCCGCTTCCACGTTGGCATAGGCTCGCGCCAGCGGAAATTGAACGCCCTGGTTCTGCCCGATCGGACGGCCGAATACGACGCGGCTTTTGGCATAACGGCAGGCGCGCTCCAGGAACCAGCGGCCGTCGCCAATGCACTCGGCGGCAATCAGGATGCGTTCGGCGTTCAGTCCGTCCAGCAGGTAACGGAAGCCCTGGCCTTCTTCGCCAATAAGGTTCTTCGCCGGTACCTCTACGTCATCGAAAAAGACCTCCGTGGTGGCGTGGTTCATCATGGTCCGGATCGGGCGAATGGTGAGCCCGGGAGCGTTGCGCAAATCAACCAGCAGTATGGAAAGTCCCTCGCTGCGTTTCTTGACCTGCTCCACGGGTGTTGTACGCGCCACCAGCAGCATCAGATCAGAGTGCTCCGCGCGCGAAATCCAGATTTTCTGGCCTTTAACTATGAACTTGTCGCCCTGCTTTTGCGCGAAGGTTTTCATCTGGGTGGTGTCAGATCCGGTGGTGGGCTCGCTCACGCCGAAGGCCTGCAATCGAAGCTCGCCGCGCGCAAGGGCGGGCAGATACTTCTTCTTCTGTGCCTCCGAACCGTGGCGCAACAGCGTTCCCATGATGTACATCTGGGCATGGCAGGCGCCGGCATTGCCTCCTGAACGATGGATTTCCTCCAGAATCACCGACGCTTCGGTGATTCCCAACCCCGCCCCGCCGTAGGTTTCAGGAATGAGTGTGGCCAGATATCCGGCTTTGGTCAGCGCCTGCACGAACTCTTCCGGATACCCGCGCCGCGCATCAAGTTCGCGCCAGTAGCTGTCGGGGAAGGTTCGGCAAAGCTCGGCCACGGCTTGCCGGAGTTCGTCGTGTATATCAGTGTTGGTCTGGGGCATGAAAGCGCAGTCGCAAAAGCATTTCGGAACAACGGCGTATTGTAATCAGCCGCCGCCGGCGCGGCAAACTCACGCCAGAGCCATGGGCCGGATGGGCGATCCCGTCGCGCCGCGAATCTTGAGCGGAGATGCCATAAACGCGAATTCGTAGACGCGATCGGCGGCCAGCTGCTCCAGGTTGAGACATTCGATGATATGTATGCCGCTCTCCACCAGCAGATGAACGTGTGCGGGCATCGCGCGTGACGGAACGATCTCAAAACTGAGGGTATCGGCCCCGGCGGCAAAAATTTTGCGGGCACTGAGCCACCGCGCGCCCTCTTCCCCTGGCCCGGGACCATGCAATCGGGATTCAAAACGGGCTGCATCTTCGAAGAAGGCGCCCCAGCCGGTGCGCAGCAGAACGACATCACCTTCCTTGATGTTTACGCCATGCGCATGCGCGGCCGCCTCCATATGCTGCGGCGCGATCTCAAAGTCTGCGGGCAAACTCCGGACACCTTGTTGTCCGGCGATATCCAGCAGGATTCCGCGACGAACGATCGGGGCAAGCGTGTCAGCCGAAAGCTGTTCCAGTCCGCCAGCGTAGGACTGAATATCTTTTACCGGATGACCTCCATGTAGCTTGCCGCCGAAGGAGACATGGCACAAAGCATCAATGTGAGTACCCAGATGCCCGCTCAGGCCAAGGCTTTCTGAGGCTGAGCTGGCGCCGTTGGGACCAACGTATTCGCCATGCATCTTGGTCAGGCTGAAAAGATACGGCGGATGCATGGGATGGTGCGGCATGCCGACAAAATACGGCTGGCCGAGATCGTAAATCCTGGCCGAGGTGAGTTGATGGAGAAGCGATTCGACTGCTGCGGTCATGACGGTTAGCCTCTCTAAAGCAGCCCCGCCTTGCGGGCGATCGCCAGCTTACGGCGCTCGATAGGCAGGCTGGCGGCATCCACCATTTCGTCCTTATAAACGACCGCGCCCAGTCCGGAGTCAACATCAGCCTTCTCATAGAGCGCGATGATCTCTTGCGCGCGGGTGATCTCGTCGCGCGTGGGAGTAAAGACGCGATTGATAACCGCGACCTGATCAGGATGAATAGCCCATTTGCCGTCAAAGCCCATTTGCGCGGCTACGTTTGCATCGTGCTCGCATTGCTGGAGATCGCGAAATTGCAGCGTCACTCCATCCAGCACGTCAATGCCCGCAGCGCGGGCGGCAGCCACGGTCTTGGCCTTGGGATAGTGATACAGGGCAAACTGTTCGCGCACCGGATCGCGGGCACCGATATTCCCGGCATAATCCACAACGCCGAAGATCAAACTCGCCAGGCGCGGCGTTGACGCGGCGATTTCTTCCGCATGCAGCACCGCTTTGGCGCATTCAATCAACGCTTCCAGGCGGATTCGCCCAACCGGCAAGCCGATGTTCTGCTCGATCTGGGTAAGCAATCGATCAGCGAAGAGCACATCGTTTGCATCCTGGACTTTGGGCAGGACCATGACATCAATCGTGCTGCCGGCTGCCTCTACCACGTCGATCACGTCACGGTAGAAAAACCTGGTGTGTGGGCCGTTGACGCGGAAAGCACGGATTTTGCCGCGGAAATCGAGAGTCTGGAACGCCTCTACCAGGGTCTTGCGCGCGGCGATCTTCTGTGATGGAGCGCAGCCATCTTCGAGATCAAAGATCACCTCATCGGCTTCGCTGGCAGCAGCTTTGGCCATCATCCTGAGCGAGTGCGCCGGACAGGCAAGCTCGCTGCGCCGCACGCTGACGGCTGGTTCGGGCGATGAAGAGGGCATCAGCGGCTCCTCGCTTTCGCGTTCCGCGCTGTCCTCAATTTATTGCCCGCCCAGAGAGCGTATGAACTCATAGTAGAAATCCACGCCGTCATAGAAATCCTTCACGCCGATACGCTCGTCTTTGCCGTGAGCCCGGTCATCGTCCACATCTTCAAACACACCGGGAACACCATAGGTTGGAATACCGGCGATGCGCAGATACTTGCCGTCGCTCGCGCCGGTATCCATGACCGGAACCACGGGCAAACCGCCATAGAGCTTCTTGCCGAGAGACTCCAACTGCTTCACGATCGCAGGATTGATGGCCGAAGCCGGCGCCGGCACTGCTTCGCCGACAATGTTCACTGAGATTCGATCGTCGGCGAGCACGCGTTTAAGCGTGGCCTGCACGTCTTGCAGGGAATCCTGGGGCAGCATGCGGCAGTTGACAATTGCCGCCGCTGTTTGCGGAAGCGCATTGTTGGCGTGCCCGCCTTCCAGTCGCGTGGCGACACAGGTGGTGCGCAGTAGCGCATTGAAATACGGCGACGCGGCCAATCGTCCTGCGGCGGCTTTGGTTTTTGCCTGGTCTGCGCCGCTCACGTCGCGGAGGTCGGCTGCCGTGGCCGGCGATTCCAGCGCGGCAGTACTGGAAAAGTATCCACGCGTGGTCTCATTCAGGCTTACGGGAAAATCGAAGGCCGCCAGGCGGGAGAGACCCTGCGAGAGGTGATAGATTGCGTTGTCCTTCACCGGACGGGAACTGTGGCCACCGTTGCTTTTCACTTCCAGGCGGAAGTCCACGTAGTTCTTCTCGCTGGTCTGCATGCCCAGCAGCAGCCGTTTGCCCTGCTTGGTTTCGAATTCGCCGGCGTCAGTATTAATGCAGTATTCAGCGTCAATCAGCTCGCGATGGTTCTTGATGAGCCACTGGATGCCATTCGATTCGCCGCCTTCTTCGTCGGCCGTGAGCGCCAGAATGAGATCGCGAGCAGGCGTGAAGCCCTCCTTTTTTAATCGAAGAAAGTTTTCCACCAATACGGTGTCACCCTGCTTGATGTCAGAGGTGCCGCGGCCGTAGAAGAAGCCATTAACCTCGGTGAACTTGAAAGGATCCATTGACCAGTCCGAGCGCAAGGCCTCCACCACGTCAAGGTGGCCGATGAACAGAATGGGCTTTGCCGTACCTCGTCCGTGCAGCCGCACGACCAGATTCTTCTTGTTTGGCAGCGGTCCGAGCACCTGAACGTCGTCTGCCGGAAAGCCGGCGGTGCGAAAACGCGCTGCCATGGCTTCGGTGGCTGTACTCACGTTTCCTGCCGGAGTGTCTGTGGTGTTTATTTCAATCAGTTGCTGGAAAATATCGCGAGCGAGCTGGTGGTCAGGACTAAGGGTGTTCTGCTGCAAAGCGGCACTGGATACCGTGAACAGGAGCAGGGTAAAGGAACACACGGCAGCGAAAAAGCATTTTCTCATCGTGCCCGGATTATAAACACTTGCGGGCCAAAAACAGCTCCCGTTCTCGGCAATGTACCTATAATGAAGATATGGCTAGAGGATGGGAAAGCAAGTCAGTGGAGGCCCAAATGGAGGATGCCGGAGCCGGCGATGCGGCAAAACCAAAACGTCCGCTCAACGACGACGAGAAGAAAGCGCAGCGCGAGCTCGATAGCCTGAAGCTCTCGCGCGCCTATGTGCTGCACCAGATTGAGTCATCGACCAATGAAAGATACACCGAAACCCTGCGCCAAGCGTTGAGCGAAATCGATCAGAAAATGGCCAAGCTCGGAGCCGGGGGTTAACCATGCGTTTCCACCGACGCCACTAGAGCGCGTTGCGAGCCGTAAGGTTGGGAACGACTTCTCAGACTGCCGCCCTGCGTCCGGTAAGAAGTTCAATTACCAGCACAACCAAAGCAATCACCAGAATCAGGTGAATGAGGCTGCCGGCAACATGAAAGCCCCAACCTAGCAGCCAGAGCAGCAGGAGGATGGCGAATACCGTCCAAAGCATGCGGATTTCTCCCGGCCTGGGAACCTGACCATACAAATTTTGATGCGACAGCGCGATTCCGGAGTTGACCCGCGGACGCCATCATCTTTCCCGCAACCAGCATTCCGCAAAAGCAGTGTTGGGGTTCTCCATCAGGGTTCACCTCTAGCGATCAACGCAGGCAGCTCTGCTCTGCGATTCGAAAACCAGCAGCTCTCGTCTGTGAGCAACAAGAGGAGGAATCCGCAACTCTAACCAAAGTAGTACGGGAGACGCCGAGCTTTGTCGGACTCGGGACGAATTGACGAGAGACCTTCTGACACCATGAAAACTTTCTTCAGGATTTGCATCGCGGCAGCGGTGCTTGCGGCAGCGCTCACGCCGGAGATAGTCCTTCACGCCCAGCAAACGCAGGAAGCCGTGCAGCAGGCGGTGTCCTATGAAGGGCAGAAGGTTGCGTCAGTACAGCTGGCGGGCCAGCCAGACGGCAATCAAAGACAGTGGCGGGCGTTGATCGTGCAGCAGGAGAACGCTCCTTATTCACAGGCCGCGATCGACAAAACAGCGGCAGCGCTCAAGCAGGCAGGACCGTTCGAGAAAGTCGAGGTCGACGTGGAGCCGCAGGCCGCCGGGCTGCGCGTGCTCTTCGTACTCCAGCCGGCGTATTACTTCGGCGTCTTCAGATTTCCCAAGGCGGAAAACAGGTTCAGCTACACGCGTCTTCTGCAGATTACCAGCTACACCAAGCAGGAACCTTTCTCGCAGGAAAGAGTCGAGGCGGCAGAGTCAAACCTGCTCGAGTTCTTTCATCGCACCGGCTACTTTATGGCGACGGTCGAGCCAAAACTCGACGTGGATCGCGCCCATGGCGTGGTGAATGTGGAGTATGAGATCAATCTGAAGCGGCGGGCGAAGTTCGGCGAGGTCACCATTACGGGAGTTCCTGAAGCGCAAAGCACCGCGCTGGGGAGGTCCTTGCGCTCCCTCAGGGCGCGCATCAGGGGCGCACTGATCAAGCCGGGGAAGGGCTATTCGCTCAGGCGGGTTGAGACGGCCACAACGTTTCTGCAACGGCAGCTGGGAACGCAGCACTATCTGGCGGCGCGGGTGAAGCTGGTTTCATCGCTTTATAACCCGGAGACCAATCGAGCCGACGTTACGTTTGACGTCACCCAGGGGCCAAGAATCGAAATTCAACTCGTGGGCGCACGCGTCTGGAAGCGCACGCAGAGGAAACTGATCCCGATGTACCAGGAGTACACGGTGGATCCCGACCTGGTCAATGAAGGCAAGCAGAATCTGATTTCGCATTTTCAGTCCAAGGGATTTTTCGACGTGAAGGTGCAGAGCAAATTTGACCGGCACACGTCGGGTGTGACGGTGGTGTATGAGATCGAGAAGGGCAAACGCGGCAAGGTGAAATCAGTGGAATTTCACGGCAATGACCACTTTTCCGACAAGAATCTCCAAGATCAGGTTTCTGTTTCCAGAGGAATGCCCTGGGTCTTTTTTTCGCGTGGCAGGTTCAGCGAACTGCTGGTGCGCAAGAGCGTCAGGAGTATCGAGGGGCTCTACCGCAACGCGGGTTACAGCGAGGTGAAGGTGACGCCTAGCGTCGAGCGAAAACGCGGCAACCTGGAGCTTGCCTTCCAGGTGGAAGAAGGGGTGCGAGACATTGTGGAGTCGCTCAGAGTTGAAGGCCTGGACAGGCTGTCGCGAGAGCAGCTCGCTCCCAAGGGCATGCGCCTGGAGCCAGGCAAGCCTTTTTCCACCCAGCTGCTGAATAGAGACCGCGACCAGATTCTGGCAGCATATCTGGATCACGGTTTTCTGACCGCCACGTTCAAGGCCACGGTCCGGCATTCGAAAACCGACCCTCACCTGGTTGACGTGCTGTACGAAATTGACGAGGGTCCGGAGGTGACGACGGCCAGCGTAGCGCAAATCGGAGGCGTGCATACGCGTCCGGAGATTGTGGCACGCAACGCCAACATCAAGACCGGAAATCCGTTGAGCACAACGGCGCTGCTACGCGGTGAAAGCCAGTTGTACAACCTGGGAATATTTGACTGGGCGAGCGTCGATACCCGGCGGCCCGTCGCTGACGATCCTCAAGCCGACGTGCTGCTCAAGCTGCATGAATCCAAGAGAAACTCGATTACATACGGCTTTGGGTTCCAGGTGATCAACCGCGGTGGAAGCATTCCCAGCGGCACGGTCGCACTGCCCGGGCTTCCTCCGGTTGGCTTGCCGGCACAGTTCGAAACCAGCCAGCAGACTTTCTGGGGGCCGGAAGGGTCGATTGAGTACACGCGCAGGAATTTCCGTGGGCGCGCACAAACGCTCATCCTGTCGGCGTTTGCAGGAAGGCTGGACCAGCGCGGCGCCGCGAGCTGGGCGAACCCCTCGTTCTGGAATGGCGGCTGGATTTCTACGGTCACGCTTTCAGCGGAGCGCAACAGCACGAATCCGATTTTCACAGCGCGCCAGGGCGGCCTGGGAATCCAGTTCCAGCACTACCTGGACAAGAACCGGCAAAAATTCGTAGTCGTGCGTTACGATTTTCGCCGCACCAGCCTTTCCAACATTGTTATTCCCGACCTGGTGCTGCCGGAAGACCAGAATGTGCGCATTTCTTCTCTCACCGCGTCGTTCAATCGCGACACGCGCGACAACCCTATCGATGCTCACCATGGCATCTATGAAACCGTTCAGGTGGCCATGGTTCCGAAAGCGTTAGGCTCGAACACAAACTTTGGCGCCATTCTGGGACAAACGGCCTATTACAAGTCGCTCACCGACGATTCGTCGGTGGTCTGGGCCAACAGCCTGCGGCTGGGTTTTCAGTATCCGTTTGGCGGGGCGCATATTCCCATCAGCGAGAGTTTCTTTTCCGGCGGCGGAAGCACGTTGCGCGGCTTCAGCCTGAATGGCGCTGGGCCGCAGCGGAACGTCTCCGTGTGCCCGGTGGATAACCCGAGCTGCGGAGAACTCATCACCGTGCCCGTGGGCGGCAAGGAACTGGTGATTTTGAATACCGAAATGCGGTTCCCACTGGGAATCTCTATACCCTTTGTCGGCGGCGAACTCGGCGGGGCAGCTTTTTACGACGGTGGCAACGTCTATACCAATGTGAACCTGAAACAGACCTTCACTGATTTCAGCCACACGGTCGGCTTCGGGTTCCGATACAAAACTCCGGTTGGCCCCATACGCTTTGACATCGGGCACCTGATCAACGCGCCGCCGGGGGTGAAATCGACGCAGTACTTCATAACTTTAGGGCAAGCATTTTGAGTGGTGGCTAACGTGAAGAAGTGGAAAAAGATCGTTTTATGGGCCATAGCCGTCATAGCCGTGCTGGTGGCGGGGACAGTTACAACTCTGGTCTTGCTGCTTGATCACAGTCAGAGCTTCCGTCGTGACATACTGGCCAAAGTCGAGCGGAGCGTGCAGGACTCGACCGGCGCCAAGCTGGAAGTGCGCGACTTCAGTCTGCAACTCTCAAACCTGACCCTCGATCTCCACAACATCGTTGTGCATGGCAGGGAAGCCGATCCAGAACGGCCCTTGCTCCAGGCTGATCATCTGCAAGTGGGTTTGACCATCGATTCGCTGCTGCATAAGAAGTGGCATGTCAGAAACATTCTGATCGATCATCCGGTAGCGCGGCTGGCGGTGAATAAGGCCGGCGAAAACAATCTGCCGCAGCCGCCCCACAAGAACACCAGCAGCCAGACGAACATCTTCGATCTTGCGGTACGCGACCTTAAGCTCGACCGAGGAGAGATTTATTACAACGACCAAAAAACCCCGCTGGACGCCCAGGTGCATGATTTCCAGTTCAATGCCAACTATCAAACGGCAGAGAACAAGTATTCCGGGTACCTCGGCTACAGTGCAGGAAGAGTTGTATACGGCGCCTATGCGCCGGTAGAGCACAGCCTGCAGGCGCGGTTCGGACTGACGCCCGAAACCTTTACCCTGGAGAAGCTTGAGCTGGCTGCGGGCAGGTCACGCTTAGCATTGAATGCGTCGGCAAACAACTATAGTGCGCCAAATGTGACAGCCGAGGGCAAGTACGAAGCGGACCTCGCTACGGCGGACCTTAAGCGCATCCTGAAGAATCCCTCGTTGCCCACCGGCACGGTACGCGTTGAAGGACAGCTGAAATATCAGGCTGATCCTCATCTTCCGTTGCTGGAAGCGGTTTCGGTCGCTGGAAACGTGAGCAGCCCAGCGCTGGCCGTAAAGACGCCGAGCTTGCAGGCCGAAGTGCGGAATCTATACGCACGCTACACGCTGGCGCACGGTAACGCCGAAGTTCAGGAGATGCGCGCTCGCGTTCTGGGAGGAACGTTGAGCGGAAAGTTGAGCATACGAGATGTTGCCGGCGCGGGGATTGCACAGCTGCAGGCAAGCGTCAAAGATCTTTCGATCGACGAAGCCGAGAAGGCAACGGGACAAAAAGCGCTGGCGCAAACGCATCTGAGCGGCAGGGTCAGCGCCGATGCGACCGCGCACTGGGCCAAAACGCTCGATAACCTGGCGGCGCATGCCGATGCCACGTTGCAAGCGAGCCTGGGGCAGAAACCGGCCACGCCGCTGAATGGGATCATTCACGCCGACTACGACGCGGCGCGCCAGGAAGTCGCCCTCACAAGAAGCTATGTGAAAACGCAACGGACAATGATCAGCCTGGACGGCAAGGTGAGCGACCGCTCGCAGCTTCAGGTAGCGATGAGCTCTCAAGATCTGCACGAACTTGAATTGCTGGCAGACGCGGTGCGCAAACCAGCCCCGGGCCAGGCGCCGCCGCCGCTCGGGTTGTATGGCACGGGCAATTTGACGGCGACCGTCAGCGGCGCAACGAATGCTCCCCAGATCAGGGGTCAACTGGAGGCGCACAATCTTCGCGTGAAGGGAAGTTCGTGGAAGGTGCTCCGCAGCGGGTTCACAGCCAATCCTTCACAGGTGAGACTTAGCAATGGCGATCTGGAAGCTGAACCCCAGGGGAAGATCAAGTTTGACGCGCAAGCCAATCTGAAAAAGTGGGCTTATGAGCCGGCGAGCGCGATCGCGGTGAAGCTCTCAGCTTCACAGATTTCCGTCGCCGACTTGGCAAAGCTGGCAAATCAAACCACGGAGATGACCGGAACGCTATCACTCAATGTCTCCGTGCATGGTTCGCAGTTGAACCCTGAAGGGCAGGGATCGGTTACGATTGCCGACGCCAAGGTGGCAAATGAATCGATCAAGAATGCCCACCTTCAATTTCTGGGCAATGGCAACGCCGTGAACGGGGTCCTGACAGTGCAGATGCCGGCCGGGACCACGCGAGTTGACGTGGATTACTTTCCCAGAACCCAGGCATATCGAATGAGCATGCAGGCACAAAATTTCCGCCTGGAGAAGCTCGCGACGGTGCAGGCCCGCAACATGCAGATTGCCGGCGCGGTGAACCTGAACGTGAGCGGTTCAGGAACGCTTCAGGATCCGCAGCTGCAGGCAACGGTGGATGCGCCGCAGCTGCGGGTGAAGAAGCAAACGATTCCGGATATCAAACTGCAAACAACGTTGAAAAACCACGTCGCCACCATCGCACTGAATTCCGCGCTGGCCAAGGCATACGTGAGAGCGCAAGGCACGGTCGGCATTCAGGCGCCGTACCAGGCGGATTTGCGGCTCGACACTGGCCGCATTGATTTTCAGCCGCTGCTGGCCATCTATGCACCCACGCAGGCGCCCGATGTGTCCGGCCAAACGGAGCTGCATGCGACCGTGAGCGGTCCGCTGGCGGATAAGAGCAAAGTGGAGGCACACCTTGAAGTCCCGGATCTGGATTTGCATTACAAGCAATTCCAGCTCGGAGCTGCCAAGCCGATCCGTGTGGATTACCAGAACGGCACAGCTACGCTGCAGCCCGCCTCGCTTCGCGGCACAGGAACCACCATTGACGCCCAGGCAGTCGTGCCAATTACCACCGGCAAGAAAGCAACGTTCCTCTTGAAAGGCAACATCGACTTGAAGATCGCCCAGTTGCTGGACCCGAGTATGACCAGCACAGGACAGATTCAACTGGACGTCGATTCCCGCCGCTTTGAAGCCGGAACCAACAACCTGAACGGCCAAATCAGGATTGTGAATGCAACCGTGCACACGATTGATTCGCCCGTGGGGTTGGATCATGCCAACGGCGTGATCAATGTGACGCAAAGCAGACTGGAGATTGCGAACTTTGAAGGTCAGGTAGGCGGCGGGACCATCAGTGCTGCGGGCGCCGTGGTATACAAGCCCTCAGTACAGTTTCAGCTCAGCTTATCGGCTAACAGTATTCGCGTCCGTTATCCCGACGGCGTGCGCACAATCCTGGCTTCTAACCTGGCTCTTACCGGAAACCCGCAGGCATCATTGGTCAGCGGACAGGTCAGAATCGAACACATCACCCTTACGCCGGACTTTGATATGAGCACCTTCACGTCACAGTTCAACACTGCCTCAGACGCCGGCGCCCCGGGCTCATTCTTGCAGAGCATGCGACTGAACATTGCCGTGCAATCAACCAGCCAGATGAACCTGGCAAGCAGCCAGGTGAGCATCTCCGGCGATGCGAATCTGCATGTGGTGGGCACAGCAGCAGCGCCGGTGATCCTGGGACGCGCCACTCTTACCGGTGGTGAGTTCTTCCTGGCGGGGAATCGTTATGAACTAAGGCAGGGAACCATCAATTTCACCAACCCGATCCACACGGAGCCGGTGGTGAATCTGCAGATGCAGACCACGATTGACCAGTACAACATTACGCTGGGGCTGAATGGTCCGGTGGAACGGATGGACATAAGCTATACATCTGATCCGGCGCTACCACCCGTGGATATCATCCATCTGATTGCAACCGGCAAGACCGAATCGGCAGCGAATGCGGCCGCCCCGGTGCCGCCGGTTCTGGGCGCTGAGTCACTGGTTGCGTCGACGCTCAGCAGCCAGGCGACATCACGCATTGCCAAGCTTGCCGGCCTGTCACAATTGCAGATTGACCCGAATCTGGGCACTGACAACGGACGAAATCCGGGCGCGCGCATCGCGATTCAGCAGCGTGTCACCAGCAACCTCCTCGTGACCTACGCCACGGACCTTACCTCGACCCAGCGCCAGGCGATCCAACTGGAGTACAAGTTCAACCCGCGCTGGTCCGTCAGCGGAACACGCGACCAGAACGGCGGCTTCGGCGTGGATGGGAAGTATCACAAGGAGTTTTAAGGACCGGCGACCGGACCATCGGGTAAGCGGAGAACGCAGGTTTACCATGTAATGATCGCCCGTGAAGAAGGGCAGGCATCTGAGCCGCAAGAGACCTGAGAGGCGCCATCCGCCGGCGTTTTCTTTTACACTGCTGTGGTGCTGAAGACTGAATCGCGGAACCTCGTCCTCCAAACCGACAGTTACAAGTTCACACACTGGAAGCAATATCCTCCCGGAACGCAGCATGTTTATAGCTACCTGGAGTCTCGCGGCGGTATGTTTCCGCAAACGCTGTTTTTTGGGCTCCAGTACTACCTGCGGAGATATCTGCAGGGTTCCGTGGTGACTGAAGACGATGTACGGGAGGCGCAGCAGTTTGTCGATGGCCACATCGGGCCGGGCATGTTTAACGCGGATGGCTGGATGCACATTGTACGCAAGCGAGGCGGCAAGTTGCCGGTCGAGATCAAGGCCGTGCCTGAGGGAACGGCAGTGGACGTGCAGAATGTCCTGATGACCATTGAAAATACTGACCCGCTTTGCTACTGGCTGCCGAACTATCTGGAAACGCTGCTGCTTAAGGTGTGGTACCCGATTACCGTGGCAACGCTCTCACATGCAATAAGGACGGTAGTTTTGGCGTCGTTACAGCGCTCGGGCGATCCGACGCTGATCGATTTCAAGCTGCATGATTTTGGCTATCGTGGTGTCTCCAGTGAAGAGACCGCGGGCATTGGCGCAGCCGCACACCTGATCAACTTCAAGGGAACCGACACGGTGGCCGGCATTCGCCTGCTGCAGCAGTTTTATCAATCAACGGAGATGGAAGGCTTCAGCATTCCAGCGGCGGAGCATTCCACCATCACAGCATGGGGTCGCGAAAACGAGGTGCGGGCGTATGACAATATGCTCACCCAATTTCCGCACGGTCTGGTTGCGGTGGTGAGCGATTCCTACAATGTCTATGAAGCCTGCGAAAAGCTCTGGGGCGAAGCTCTGCGCGACAAAGTGCTGCGACGGCAGGGAACACTGGTGGTGCGCCCTGATTCGGGCAAGCCGCGCGAGGTAGTACTGAAGGTGCTGGAGATTCTGGGCGGCAAATTCGGCTATGAGACGAATATCAAGGGATATCGCGTGCTGAATCCGAAGGTGAGGGTGATTCAGGGTGATGGCGTGAATTACTGGACCATCCAGGACACGCTTACGGCGATGAACCGCGCGGGCTGGTCGGCCGACAACATCACTTTCGGCATGGGCGGAGCCTTGCTGCAGCAGCTGAATCGCGATACGCAGCAGTTCGCTTTCAAGTGTTCGAGCGTCACCGTGGACGGCGAAGACCGGGACGTGTTTAAAGATCCGGTGGAGGGCCATGACAAAGCGTCAAAGCGCGGACGACTCTCGTTGCATCGCAAGAATGGAAGTTGGACCACGGTGCGGGCCAAGCGAGGAGCGGAAGATACTGAGGACCTGTTGCGGCCGGTGTTTCGCGATGGCGAAGTGCTGGTGACCGAGAGTGTGGGCGAGATAAGGCGGCTTGTGGGTGGCTGAAAACTAAGTATCTACGCAGCTAGGGTGGATTTTACCGCAGTGGGCTGAAGCCAATGACCATAGCGGTTATAACGCCGGCATAGATGCCTGCTCCAACCCGCCGGAGCAAGCGGCTTTGTATGCGTGTAGGCAGGAATGTCCATTCGACTTCTTCGCTCTCGCTCAGGGCAGGCTCTGCTCCATCCGTGGCTCGACCACTTCTTTCAGGCGCACAGCTCCATCCCGATCAGGAATTCGCGGCGGGAGCTGCTGCGAGGCTATGGTCCGTAAAAGGATTTGCCCGATAGGCCTCAGCCCTTGCCTCAAAGGCGCGAATAAAATCGGCGGCGCTGCCGTCCACAGCAGGAGGTGCTTGTCCTTGCGATAAAGGTAGCGTATCCCCAAACTGGGAGATGAGGTCATCTACCCGGGCCTGATCTTTGTGAATGGAATAGAAGAACTCAAGCTCAGGCCGTGTATAGATATCCATCTGCGCCACCTGGCAAACCAGATTGAAGTAATCAATATAGTCCGCGGCCCGGACGGAGCCATATTCCTTAAGCGCGGCTTCCATTGTCATTTCGCCCGCAAGCGCCCTGTGGATGAAGTGGCTCACCAATTCCGCGTCACGGAACGCATGGGTGATTCCCATGGCGGTTGCCTGGTCCTTGAAGCTCCCGGCGTCGCCTACCAGCACCCAGCCGGGTCCCCATGACTCACGATGAAATGCCGGCATGGTGCCGCACGCCTTAAAAGGCTCTTCGAGCCTTCCGGCCCGGACCAACTCACCGACGTCTGCCGCGCAAAAGGTGACCGTCTTGTGAAAATTGTTTTCGGCATCTCTGTTAAATTCGTGCCACCATGCCGTGGGGCCATACGCCAGGACCATATGGGTTCCGTCTGATGTGGGGAAGATGGCCATCCCCAGCCGTCCTTTCCGGAAAAACGCGAGCTCATCTTTTTTGATTCCTGAAAAATAACCGAAGTAAGCAAAGGTCGAGAGAGGCCGGAAATCTGTGGTACGCGCGCCAATCTTTTTCGCGAAGGTAGAGTGTTGGCCGTCAGCGGCCACCACGAGTCTAGACTTCACCGAAATGGGACTGCCGTTGCCGACCGCGCGGATTCCCCTGACCTCGCCCTCTTCCACAATCGGTTCTGCAAAGGACGTGCTGTCGCGCACTTCGGCTCCCGCCTTCCGTGCTTCATCCATCAGGAACTGGTCCAGGAAGTGCCGGCGAGGGCCGCAATAAGTGGTGGTAATTCCACGGCTGTCTCCATGTAACTTCCCGAATCGCGCTTCCAGCTGGCCGATAGGCACTGATCCATGCAAGCTGATTCCCTCGACGTTCATTTCCAGCGCGGTGAAATGAGGTGACTTTTCCAGTATGGGCTGGGCCACGCCCCAACGGTTCAGATAGGAGACGCCACGTGGCCAGATGAAGTGAGTGGAGAGAGCGTCCCGGGGAAACTGATGCCGGTCGATCAACAATACTTTATGCCCTGAACGGGCCAACAGCATGGCGGTAGGAGCTCCCGCCACGCCGGAGCCGATTACAACCACATCAAACGACTCCATGATGTCCTCTCTTTCCAAACGTAACTAGGCTGACTGCTTCGAAACGGACGGGATATGGCACCCTTCTATGTGCCTGAGGAACTGAAAGCGATTCTCCAGTAGAGACAAACCGCTCTCGTATTGCGCGGGTCCGATTGCTTCTACCTTGGCGGCGATGGAAACAAGCCGGTCGCCGCACATGGCATTATCGAAAGCGAGTCTGAATTCTTCCAAGGTCCTTATCGTTTGTGTCTGTGTAATCCCTGCCGCATGCGCCATCGCCGCCAGATCGGCGCCGGTCCGGGTGGCCGTGGGAAATCCACCCGTTGAAAACAAGCTTTCATTGTCGAAAATCACATGAATCAGGTTTTTGGGCGCATACCGGGCCAGCGTGGTGAGGCCACCCAGGTTCATCAGGACGGAGCCATCGCCATCAAAGACCACCACTCGCTGCCGTGGGAGGCAAAGCGCCAGGCCAAGTCCTACCGATGACGCGAGACCCATAGCGTGCTGCAGATAAAAGAAGTTCTCGCGGTGTCCGAGCGATTGTAGTTCAGCCGCGGTGGCCCCCATAATCGTAACTACAAGAGAACCCTTCAAGTGCTCATAGACCGAGCGCAGGCAATCTGCACGCAGCATGGAATTAGTCCTCCCACATCAACCTACGTGTGAGCAGCAGGGCGACCGGATGCAAGCTGCTGCCTGTCCAGGCAAGCGCTTCCGCCATGCTCTTCTCGACTTCGGCGGGTTCGTTTACCAACTCATACGGGATTCTCAGCCCACGCAACATTGGCTCTGTGACCATGCCGCCGTAAGCTTGCCAGGCGTCCCTGTCGCCGAAGTGACCGCGGTAGCTGATCAAAAGAAGCAGAGGAATCTTATAGAGCAGCGCCAGTGACACAACGCCATTGATACTGGCCAAGAAGCCATGGTTCTGCATCAAGATTGCTGACCTGATGCCCGCAAAATAAGCGCCCGCTGAGATTCCGACGCCCTCTTCTTCCTTGGCAAGGCGCAACAGCGTCATCTCCTGATCGTCTTCAATCATGCGGAGCAGTGGCACAAGCCAGGTCTCGGGCATGGCCGAAACCAAGTTGACTCCGCACTTTTTCAGTGCCCCGTGGATTACGCGCGAGTTGCTGAGTGAGACCGGCACTGGACTTACCTAGGAGGGAACGTACAGACACGTTACCAAGAGGTTTACAGCGAAATACTAAGCCAAATGTATAGACCAACTAAAATTAAATTTGTTGTACTAATTAGCTGTTAAAAAACATTAATGTATCTATCGTAGTGGTGCCAAATTGGCACTATTAGTTCCAAAACAGAACCTATCGCAAACTAGTAAAGCGTCGCTGAAAACTATTTCCCGTGACCGCTTTGCTGGGGCGTGACGTTCGGGATTTAATCAGGACTTGTTCTAACTGGCGGTTGATAGATTAGGGTGGGCCTTCACTTCTGATTCGAGGGACTTGAAGAACCTTCCGGCAAGCAGGTTGGCGGTGGACTGGATCATGCGCTGGCCGACGCTGGCGATGAGGCCGCCTACATTGACCTCACCGGTGTATTGAATTTCGGTGGCGTTGCCGGCGTCCTTCAGGGTCAGCTCGCCGGTTCCGTTGACGAAGCCGGGCTGGCCCTTGCCTTCAACGATGAGTTTGTAATGCTCCGGCGGGACCAGTTCGGACAGCGAAACCGTTGCCGTGAAGACGCCTTTCACGGGACCGACACCGGCGGTGAGCTTCGCGTTGTAGCGGTTGTCACCGGACTTTTCCATCTGCTCACAGCCCGGAATGCATCGCTGAAGGGCGGCGGGGTCGGTCAGCGCGGCAAAGACGCGCTCACGTGGGGCTTCGATCGTATGGGTGCCCTCGATCTTCATAAGAGATTTGGTCAATGGGTAAATTGGTAAGTTGGTAAAGTGAAAAGCTGTCGAAGTCGGGCCACCGTTTTTCAATTTACCAACTTACCAATTTACCCATTGACCAAATCCTCCTCACTTTCCTGCTCTCGACGCCGCCGTTTCCAGAGCGCGGCGCGTGTATACGGCAGCCAGTTGCTTGCGATAGTCGGCCGATGCGTAGAGATCGGAGTTCACATCGACTCCGTCCGCTGCGTGACTGACGGCAGCGCTCAGCGTTTTCGTATCGAGCGAGTTGCCTTTCAGTGCGCTTTCGACTTTGGCAGCGCGATATGCCTTCGGGGAAACGCCAGTGATTCCGACGCCTGCCGACTGACACTTCCCGCCGTCGATCGATAGGTTCACGGCGACGCCAACCACTGCGAATCCAGACGCAGGGTGGCGGACTTTTACATAGGCTTGACCCACTTTGCCTTTGCCGGCAGCGATGCGGATTTCGCGCAGGACTTCACCGGGCTCAAGTGCGGTGGTGAGCATTTCGACGAAAAAGTCAGACGCTTTGATCACGCGATCACCCTTGGCGCCTTTGGCGACAAGTTCGGCATCGAGCGCAAGGATGGCAGCGGGCCAGTCAGCGGCGGGATCGGAGTGGACGAGACTTCCGCCGATGGTGCCTTTGTTGCGTACCTGCATGTCGCCGAGGTGGCTGGCCGTTTCCGGCAACAGCGGACAGGCGCGGCGCAAGAGGTCGGAGGTCTCAACCTGAAAGTGGGTGGTCATGGCGCCGATGCGGATCTGGCCGCCCTCTTCCTCAATATAGGAGAGGTCTTTGATGCGGCTGAGATCAATCAGCACTTTGGGCTGCATCAGGCGCAGCTTCATGGCGGGCAGCAGGCTGTGTCCGCCGGCCAGGATCTTGGCGTCATCTTTATGCTTGCCCAGGAGCGAGATCGCGTCGTCGAGGCTCTTGGCGGCGATGTAGTCAAAACTTGCTGGGATCATAAATGTCTCCTGTTACGCAGCGCCTGCGGAATTTTTACGGATGATCTGCCAGACAGTCTCAGGCTTGATAGGCATATCGATGTGGCGAATGCCAAACGGCGAGAGCGCATCTACGACTGCAGACACTATGGCCGGCGTCGCTCCGATGGTCCCGGCTTCACCCACGCCTTTTGCCCCCAACGGATTTACCGGTGAGGGAGTTTCCGTGCTGTCGAGCTCGAAGTGAGGGAGCATCGCAGCTTTGGGCAAAGCGTAGTCCATCAGCGTTCCGGTAACCAGCTGACCGTTTTCGTCATATACGACTTCTTCGAATAGAGCCTGTCCGAAAGACTGGCAGATTCCTCCGTGAACCTGACCATGAACCAGCATCGGATTGATCTGCTTGCCGCAATCGTCCACCGCTATGTAGCGATCAAAGTGCAAGTCGCCGGTTTCACGGTCAATCTCCACCACTGCGATATGCGTTCCGAACGGGAAGGTAAAATTCTTCGGCTCGTAGAACGAAGTGGCGGAGAGTCCCGGCTCCATGTCTTCTGGAAGGCTCTTAGCCAAATGCGCCGACAATGCCACTTCCTGGATCGTCACCTGCTTGCCCGTCGCGGCCTTCGAGGTAAACTTGCCGTCGGCGAATGTTACCGTCCCCGCATCCACGCCCAGCAGATGCGCTGCCAGCTTGCCGGCCTTCGTCTTCAGTTTCTGCAGCGCCATATACACGGCGACGCCACCCACCGCCAGGCCGCGGCTGCCAAATGTGCCAATGCCGTACTGCACCACCGCCGTATCGCCATGGATGACCGTGGAATCATTCACGCTCACGCCCAGTTCGTCGGCGGCAATCTGCGCGAAGGAGGTTTCCTCACCCTGGCCGTGCGGAGAAGCCCCAGTCAGAATCGTGACTTTGCCCGTGGGCTCGATTCTCACCGTTGCGCTCTCCCAGCCGCCCGCCGGCATCGCCGACGACGGCCCCAGCGCGCAAATCTCCACGTAAGTCGACACGCCAATACCCACCAATCGGCCTTCCTTGCGGGCCTTCTTCTGATCTTCGCGAAGCTTGGTGTAGTCGACCATCTTGAGTGCCTTGTCGAGCGCGGCTTCATAGTTGCCGCTGTCGTAGAAAAGTCCGGTCGCCGTCTTGAACGGAAACTCGTTTGGAGCAGGGAAGTTCTTTCGCCGAACTGCTACCGGATCCATACCCAGCTCCGCCGCCACCAGGTCAGCCGCGCGCTCGATCACGTACGTGGCCTCGGGACGCCCCGCGCCGCGGTACGCATCGGTCGACATCTTATTGGTGAACGTGGCCACCACATTCATCTGGATCGCGGGAATCTTGTAGCAGCCGGAAAGCATCAGCCCGGTCAGCGTCGGGATCGCCGGCGTGAGCAGCTGGAAGTAGCTTCCCATATCGGCGAAGACGTTGTAACGCAGCGCGGTAATCGTCCCGTCTTTTTTGCACCCGATCTCCACATACCCAGCCTGCCCGCGTCCATGAATCGTCGCCTGCAGGTTCTCGCGGCGGCCTTCAATCCACTTCACCGGACGTCCCGTTTGCATCGACGCCCAGCCCAGAATCGCCTCTTCCGCATACACGTTCAGCTTGGATCCAAACCCTCCGCCGACCTCCGGCGTAATCAGCCGCAGCTTGTTCTCCGGCATGCCCAGCATCACGGCGACAGATGTCCTGCATAGATGCGGAATCTGCGTCGACGTCCACAGCGTCAGCTCCTGTTCGCCGGGGAAGTACCGCGCCACCACACCACGCGGCTCCATGGCGATCGGCGCCAGCCGTTTGTTCAGAATCTTCTGCTTGATGATCTTGTCTGCCGCTTTCATTCCGGCATCCACATCGCCTTCGCCCGCCGTCAGCTTGTACGCTATATTGGTCCCAAACTGCTCATGGATCACCGCGCTCTTCGGATCAGCGGCCTTCTCTTCGTCGGTGACCACCGGCAACACTTCATAGTCCACGTCGATCAGGTCCACGGCGTCGCGCGCGGCAAACTTGTTCTCCGCCACCACTACAGCCACGGGGTGTCCAACGAAATACACCTTGTTGGTCGCCAGCACCTTGTGTTCAGGCACCTTCATATCTGGAATCGCCGCACCGCACGGCACCGCGCCAATCTTCTGCGTGTCTTGGCCCGTGTACACGGCCACCACGCCCGGCAGCTTGAGCGCCGCCGTCACATCAATCTTTTTGATCCTCGCATGCGCGTGGATGGAGCGCAGAAACGCCGCATGCAGCATGTCCGGCAGGCGGATATCGTCAACATAGTGCGCCAGCCCCTGAATCAGCCGGGGATCTTCCGTGCGCTTAATCGGTTTGCCAACTGTCTTTTCCGCCATGGTCAACCCCATTTCGTAATTTGGTAAGTTGGTAATTTGGTAATTTGAAAGGCAAAACCTGCTTATGTTCGCATTCGAGCTGGTTTCTTAATTACCCAATTACCAAATTCTTCTGATCCGCGCCTATCCGCGTTCATCCGCGGTAGGGTGTTTTTTTTTCGATGATCCGATGACCCGATCTCCCGACTGGCCTACCGCGCCACGCTCTTCGACCTCATCTTCTTGGCCGCACACTGCACAGCCTGAACAATATTCTGATACCCGGTGCAGCGGCAGAGATTGCCCTCCAGCCCGTGCCTGATCTCTTCGTCCGTGGGGTCGGGGTTACGCTGCAAAATCTGCGCTGCCGCCATGATCATGCCCGGCGTGCAGTAGCCGCATTGCAGTCCGTGGTGCTCCCAAAAGCCGCTCTGTACGGGATGCAGTTCGCCGCCCTGCGCCAGCCCTTCAATCGTCGTCACCGTGGACCCATCGGCTTGCGCCGCCAGCATGGTGCAGCTCTTCACCGCATGCCCGTCCACCATCACCGTGCACGCCCCGCAGAGCGAGGTCTCACAGCCCACGTGCGTCCCGGTGAGGTTGAGCACGTCGCGGATGTATTGCACCAGCAGCATACGCGGCTCAATCTCATTCTGGTGTGTCACTCCGTTCACGGTGACGTTAATGGTTTTCTTCATGGCGCGAACTCCTTGTGAGCAGCTTGGGCGCAAGATGCTTGAGATTCGGCAGCTAGGGAACTCTTGCCCGCCGGACATATTAAATGTTTCCCCCGGGACTTGCCACACCGGCGAATGCTTCGCTCACGTTTATACTTGGTAACCATGAGAGAGCGGCCCATACCTCGCTTCAGAATCATTTTGGAACTGACTTTTCCTGACGCTAGCCCTGTGGATCCCGCTGGCTATGAGGGCCTCATCGATCGCTGGAAGGTGGCTATGCAAAGCAACCCGGCAGCGCCATGTAAAGACGTATTCATCAGAGAGACACTGACTATTGGCGACGGCAGCGACTACGACTACTGGCGCTATAAGCTGAACCCGTTTGATCCCGCGAGTTGGCCACAGAAAGCGATGGGCAGGATTCAAGGTCGTAAGAAGGACGAGCCCAAAGATTAGCCCTTGAGTTTTTCCGACCACCCGATCACCAGAAATGCCGAACTTTATCACGCGTTAAATGCTCGCTCTTCTATGACCCGTTTACGTCTGTAATCCTGAGCGGCACGTCGCGACGTTAGGAGCGACGTAGAGTCGAAGGATCCCGACGATGCGTACTTCTGCGATGCCGCGTCAGGGAGTTCTCTCGACGCAACTGTTCTTCTGCCTTTTTGATCACCAGATCTCCCCATTCCTCTCCTCGTCGATCTCCTGGGAACGCCCAGAAGTGAACTTCAGCTGAAGATGCTCCAGTGCTCTCCTAAGTTCTATCACCCGCAACGGGCATTCCGGCCAGTCATGTATCCAGCACACAATTGCGTCGCATCCATCGGTATCGTGGTGGTGCTTTAGAAAATTCCGGCTTTTGTATTCAAGCTCAAATCTCAACCTCTGCCACACCTCCGGAGCTACTTCGCACATCGCTTCTCCGTCCGGATATTCGCCCTGAAGGCGGGTTACCACAAACCCCTCCTGTGCCGCCAGCATTCCAAACAGAAACAATACGCCGGCTTCGTTCGTCGGCCCATGGGCGAGCGAGATCCGTACCACCGGCGGCCCATACATCGGTCGGTCCGGGAATATGCCCATCCGGTTGCCCGTACCGCCCGTCGCCGCCGCGGTTCCGCCGGACGTTGACGCGCACGTCCCATTCGCCCTCGCAATCTCCACAACATCCTTCCAGTCCTTGTCCCACCCGTTCGCCTCCGCAAGCATGAGCAATCTTTTCGGAACCTCGTACCAGCTCTTAAACAGCCGGGTCAGCGGCCTCGGACTGTACTTGCTGTACTTGCCATACTCTCCCATCGTGGGCGCCTTCCCCAGTTTGCGTACAAGTCCTGCCCAGTCTTTGAACAGAGATTCCAACTCCGCCCTGCGCCCCGGTCCCTCACTCTCAATCCCGCACTCCCGCAGAGCACTCGAATAGGTAAGAAAGTGGCTCCTGATATGGCGGACATGTACGTTCTTGCTGGCCTTTAGTTCCGGAAGGCTCGGCGCACGGCCCAGCTCTTCTGCCGTCTCCTTGATGGCTTGAAGGATTTCTTCTTTGCTCACGTTCTCGCTCCTTGTTTGCAAAATGGCGAAAAATGAAAGAGCCACCGCTCTGGGTGGCTCTTCGGTTCTGAGTTTTGTGGCGCAGGCACTCCTGCCTGTGCTCTTTCGTAATGAAAAATTTTTGCGGACCGCAGGCGCCCTCGCCTGCGAGACTCACGCCTTTATTTCCATCTACTTAAGCGTACTTTTGATTGGTGTACACGCGCAGCTGAAGAGGTAAGAGCAACAAAAGCTAATTGCCAGTTGCTAGCTGCTCTTTTTGTCAGGCAGGCGATCCTGGGAACCATCCCCACTCGCGGACCTTGACAGAGGTTGCTGGCCGTTCCGGGTTTCCCCGCCGACGCCGCTCCCGGTAAGAGAGAAGAGTCTTAGTATAGGCGAACAAGTGACGAATGTCAACTTGAAAATCAATTTAGTAAAAAATGGATTAGTGATAGAAGGCTATTTCTACTTAAAGTATTGGCGCCGCGTGCCATCCTTTGCACAGCAAAGATTCTCTCTTGGCAGTCAAGCTCTTTTTCTCTCTGGAGAGGTGCAGGAGAACCTCTCTCTTTAAGGTGCCATGACCAGCGTGGGGAACAAGCGGGAACCGTTGTAGTGGCAACCAG
>Ga0126381_100000054_pt1 | contig 137828 bp, 122 predicted proteins | sample PanSoiMetPlot_28_FD_96465 | JGI IMG/M metagenome (GOLD analysis project Ga0126381, IMG submission 96465) | Tropical forest soil microbial communities from Panama - MetaG Plot_28 | ecosystem: Environmental > Terrestrial > Soil > Tropical forest > Bulk soil | place: Panama | collected 2016-02-17 | reverse complement strand
TGACGGCGACCAGCGCTCCTTCGCGCGCGAAAAGTTCAGCCGTGGCACGGCCTATGCCGCGTGAGCTGCCGGTAATCAATGCGACTCGATCCTTAAGCCCCAATTCCATCGTGGAGGTCCTTTTCTTGCCGCGGGATTTGATCCTGTCTGTATGATCTTCACTACCAGCCGATCACTTGCGCCGGCATCAGCATCGACATCTGACCGCGCGGATCGGCGCCGCCAGTCAGCGCGCCACTTGCCGGGTCGTAGGCCGCCGCCAGCACGAATCCTTCACGGTATGCGGGCTGAACGTCGATCACATGGCCACGCGCCGCCAGTTCATCGCGCACCTTCGCGTCGATACGCTCCTCGATGCGAAGCAGGCCTGGATTGGCGGTATGCGGATAAAACGTGATCGGCATGTGGCCCGAGGAGAACCGCGGCGCTTCGATCGCCTCCTGCAGATTCATCCCGAAATGGACCAGGTTCAGGAAAAACTGCAGCGTCCATTGGTCCTGGTTGTCACCCCCGGGCGTGCCGAAGGCGATACATTGCCCCGCCGGATCGATGGTCAGCGACGGCGTCAGCGTCGTTCTGGGCCGCTTGCCCGGCGCCAGCCCATTGGGATGATGCTCGTCGAGATGGAAACTCTGCAGCCGTGTACCCAGCGGAAAGCCGAGTGTGTCGATTACCGGCGAACTGGGAATCCACCCGCCGCTTGGCGTGATCGCGATGACATTGCCACGATGGTCTGCTGCATCGACGTGAACAGTGCCGGGACCCCAGCTTCGCGCCTCCGCCGGAGGATCCATCAGGGCCCGCATCGCAATTGGATCGCCCGGTCGCGCGGGCTCGATCAGGGCGTGGCGCGGATCGATCAGGCTGCGGCGAAGGTCGGCGTACTCTCTGGACAGCAACCCCTCGATTGGAACCTGCGTGAATTCTGGGTCACCGTACCAGGCCTCGCGGTCGGCGAACGCCAGTTTGGCCGCCTCGATCAGACAATGGATGTAATCAACCGAATTATGCCCGAGCGCGGCCAGGTCGAAGCCCTCCAGCAAACGCAATTGCTGCAGGAACACCGGCCCCTGCGACCATGGCTGACACTTGAAGATCTTGAACCCATGGTAGGTTATCGCCAGCGGCTCCTCGATTTTGGTCTTGAACCGCGCCAAATCCTCTGCCGCCAGGAGTCCGCCGTTCGCGTTGGACCAACTGACGATGTCCAACGCGATATCGCCGCGGAAAAAGCGATCGCGTGCGGCGGCCAACCCCGTGGCCCGTCGGCCGTTGCCGACCCCAGCCTCAGCGTCCATTAGGCGGCGGAAAAATCTCGCCAGCGCGGGATTTTTGATTCGGTCGCCGGGCGCCGGCACGCGTCCTTCCGGCAGATAGACGTTTGCGGTGGTCGGCCATCGCTTGAGGAAGTTGCGCGCGTTCGCGTGGAGCGAAGCCAACTCGGTGGTCCCCGTCAGAGTGGCCGCCTTGCCTGGATCGCCGACCAATCCGTGATGCATCGGGAACCCGTCCTCGGCAAGTTCGAGCGCCGGTTCGAGGACCTGCGCGAGCTTGAAGGTGCCAAAATGTTCAAGCGCCGTAAGCAGCGCGTCCAACGCCGCGGGAACGCCGGCGGCCAGCAGACCCTGGCCAGGGATTAGAGTTATCCCCAGCGAGCGGAAATGTTCGATCGTCGCACGCGCCGGAGCCGCCATGTTGCCGTTGATCGCCAGGACGCGCTCGCTGCCGGCCGGCCGCACCAGGATCGGAGCTTCGCCGCCGATAGTATGCAGGTGGGGATTGGCAATTCCCTCGACAAACGTGGCGGCGACGGCGGCGTCGATCGCGTTGCCACCACGGGCGAACATGCGCGCGCCGGCCGCGGCCGACAGATAATGCTCGGTTGCAATCATGGCGCGCCCGCCCATCACCAGTGGATAAATTGTCGCCATTTTCGTCAAATGTCCCCGTTGGAAGCGCGAATAGTTGAATCAAATATGCTATAAATAGGTTTGGGTAGAAATCTTTTCGATGCCACGGGTGCGTAATACTCGTGAAACTTGACTGGTACTTCAATAGTATCGCAGTGGTACCGCGTGCAATGAATTTTGCGGTGGTTCCGGCTCGTCTAACTATCAGCTATGGCGAACGTGCTGCGGCCAGTCAGGACCATCGGTGGAGGACGAACAGGGGAGAGAGGCAAATCCGTGAACTCATCGGCAGAAGACAGGCAGGATGCGGTTGTGGGGAGATATTGCCGACTGCTCAGGCCGGTTCGCGACCGCGAGGGTCATTCGCGCTTCGATGAACGGCCACGAATTCTGCGCGAGGTGCGTAATCTGGACCGGGTCATGTACCTCGTACAGTTTGAAGACGGCACCACAACTTTTGTTTTTCCACACGAAATAATCGTCGAATAAGCGGGCCGACGCAGGTTTGTCCGCGCTGCGGGACTTCCATAAGATAGCCGCGATGTGAACCATCGTCCGGAGGTGAGTCCATGCGCGCCGCAGTCCTTAATTCGCCCAAATCGATCGCCATTGACCGCGCATATCCCGAGCCGCCGATGAACCCCGGCGACCTCAGGCTACGGGTCGATTACACCGGAATTTGCGGCAGCGATTTGCATGTCTTTGTCATGGATCCCCCGATGATGAAGCTGCCTGCCGTCCTGGGTCATGAATTTTCCGCCCAGGTTGTCGAGGTCGGTTCCGAAACCCGCGGATTCCAGAGTGGGGATCGTGCGGTAGGCCTTATCTATCCAAGCTGCGGGCGCTGCGAGTACTGCGAGCAGGGAGACTTTACACTTTGCGATCTGCGCGCCGTTGCGATGAGCGAACGCAACGGCTCATTTGCCGAATATATCACCGTGCCGGCGCGCCAGTTGTTCCTGGTTCCTGCGGCCACTCCTGCCGACGAGGCTGCGCTGATCGAACCGGTCTCGGTCGCGGTCCATGCGATCCGGCGCTCGCGCCTGAGCGTGGGTGAGCGGGCGGTCGTCTTTGGCGGGGGGCCGCTGGGTTTGCTGATAATGAAACTGGCGCAATTAGGGGGTGCCGACCGGGTGGTGTTGGTTGAACCTGTCGCGGGCCGCCGCCATCTGGGTGAGAAATACGGCGCCGACCTGGCGCTTGATCCCACCCAGGAGATTCATGGCCAGATCATGGACGCGACGGACGGGCGCGGCGCGGACGTGGTTTTCGAAGTCGCCGGCAACGCGCGCGCATTTGCGGCGGCCGGTAAATTGGTGCGCAAGCAGGGCCGAATGGTGGTGGTGGCGGTTTATGAGGGGCGCGACACACCGTACAACCCCAACCGCTTCGTCAGCGACGAGATCGACCTCATCCACAGCTTCTGGGCCAATGCGACAGACTTCCGCCGGGCGGTGAACCTGGTTTCGAGCCGCAAGCTTGACGTACGCCCGCTCATCACCGGACGCATCGGCCTTGACCAGATGCAGTCCGCGATGGAAGGGCTGGTCGCCGATCGCGGCAGCCAGAGCAAAATTCTCGTGGCGTGCAGCTGAGCCTCGAAAGTTAAGCCGCATTCTTGTGAATGCGCCGGCGTGCACGGATTTCTGGGAATTGCGGACCTGCGGGATCCAGGGCTTCCGACCTGCATTGCGGCTGCTGCCCTGACGCTCGCCGTTGGTCCGTCAGGCTTCTTTGCCGCACAGACAAGGCCGCTCGTTGAACGAAGCAATTGTTATCAAAGAAGTTGTGAGATTGGCGTGTCAGGCTTGACGCCAACTTTGTCGGCAACAGTTTTGGCGTAGTTGTCGGGCCGGTTGTGATCCGCCGTTGGAGCATATATCCGAAAGAACTCGGTCAGGGACATGGTTGGCTTATAGATGTGGGATTTACCGCTGGCGGCATCTGTCAGCATAGCGATCAAGGCACGCCGACCCTCTTCATAGGTTTCGAACTTGGCGAAGCCGTTTCCGTCGTTACGCGCATTTGCTTGATGCGAATAGCGAAGGTTTCCTGGATTATTGTTGCGGTAACTTTTCGACCCTGGAGACCAACCCTCGAACTGCTGAATCGAGTCGGCCCATTTTTCAATCGCACTGGAAGCCATCGGCGCCAGCCCCCAATAGGAATAATTAGGGCTGAATTTAGTGAATTTCTGCCAACTTGGTCAATAGGCAAGCGTAGTTTCTAATGAGGACTAAACCTTCATTGACTTTAATAGCGCGAAAAAGATTTCATGCGGCTTGTCACTTCAAGCATCACCGGCGAGATTCAGACATTCCTTAACTGGCGGTAATCGTGTTGCCCCAGACATCTCCGTACACCCGCGCCCGTAGTGCCGGAGTGAGGCAGGCGTCCCTCGCCTCAACGGGGTCAGAGCAGGAGCTTCTCACAGGCAGATGGCGGATTCATCCCACGGCGCACGATGAGGTCAAGGGGGAAAGGACACCTGACCAAGGAAGGATTATGGTGAAGGCGTTTGTGCCGGGTGGCGACGACTTGTCTAATTCGAGCCTGGGCGCGGTCGTTCTCGTCGCGATCAAATCTTCACGCGCGGAATTGCTGACAGCTGAGACTCGGTGCGCCAAGGCGCAAGCGCGGCCGACTCGAGTTCATCCGGCAATTCTTGCGGAGGTTGATTTTGTACCTTGCTGAATCCTTTCGGCGGAGTGAAGGTTTGCGCCGCAAGCTGCTTCACCTGGATACCGTTAACCCTGGTGCTGGTCACCAGCGATGTGGTCTTGTAACCCGGCTGGGAGGGGTCGGGTAGCCGCAGGCTTACGACGGATTTTTTCTCCAGCACCACACCTGTCGACGCCGAACTCTCAGGTTTGAGGCCGCGCATCTGGGCGATCATTGCGCGATCAAACCTCGCTATTTCCTTCGCGCCCGGTGCGGAGCTGGAAACGCAGGCGCTCACCGTGATCTGCACTTGGGCGTTGCCCTGACGGCCGCGATATTCTTCGCAGCGGTGCTCAGCAATAACCTGTTTCGATCCCGTGCGGGTGAGGTCAATTGCCGCGTCCGCAGACCCACCTCCTCCGGAGAAGAGGTCATTCAATGAAGCCAGCGGTACCTCGACGTAGTTTTTCTTCTCCTTGTCGATTACATAGATCATATGCTTGTCCAGGTCGGTGATGGTCTGCACGTTGTCAGTGTCGACTTTTTGTTTATTGCCCTGGACGTAGATGGTCCGGTGTCGGACGCTATTGTCAATCGCACCGCTTGAGACTGCAGTTTCCGACATTACGACCCCGGCAGTAACGACAGTAGCGGAACCGAGCAGGAACCCGGCAGCCGCTGCGAATACCCTTGAAACGCTCTTCATCCAGGCACCTCCGGTATAGAAAACGAAAAGGCAGGCCAATACTCCCGGCCCGCCGAAGACATAAACCCAAGTAAGGTTTTTCTAAAGGCAATCTGACTGCCTACTAACAGGCTTACACCCCGGATCGAAACCGTCAATTAATTTCAGTGGTGAGGTAGCGATGGCTCAGGGTGCGTGCGCACTCGCCGGCCATATCAGACTGATGAAAAACCACGCCGTGGGATGCCATTTTCCCAGCGGAAGCATCGGATATCTGCGAGCGTAACACGAAGCGTGCAAAGAAATCAGCACGACAAATCGGTACGACAGATGAGCACGATAAACTCGTCCAAAAGTGTGCTGGCCACCTCTTAACGCGGCAGACTATCGGCGAACGTTATTTTGCGCGGGAATCCACAGCGTCCTCTGGCGGCAATTGCGGCCGTGGCGTCGCGGCTCGGGCGGGAATGGTCTAGGGATGCATCTTTGAAAACCTTTGGAACTTCATTCGGGCGGAAAATCCGACCTGAAGTGCAACTTGCGGATGTTGTACTCAGGCGTCGCGCGACACGTTCGCCGCTTGCAAACCTTTGGGTCCCTGGGTCACTTCGAAGGCGACCCTCTCGCCCTCTTCCAGCGAGCGAAAGCCATTGCCGGCAATCGCGCTGTAGTGAACGAAGACGTCCTGTCCGTCCTCCATCGTGATGAAACCGTAACCCTTCTTAGGGCTGAACCACTTTACGGTACCATTTGCCATCGCAGACCGACCTCCTAAATGGGCGTCCTAAAAACGCCCGCTCCCATGGCGCAGGTTGTCACAATTTAGCGCCAAAAGGATAACAGCGAAGGCATATATCACAAAACCTGCCTAGGCTCAAAACAAAAAAACAGTTTTTCAGCAACAACTGCCAACAGAAGAGAGAATGCGGGTGTCAGCGCCAATGCCAACGCCGACGCGCGTGGATGTGGCAATGGTCGGGAATTTGACGCATAACATCGTCGATAAAGAAGCTGTCCGCGCCCCATTTATCCCGCGCAATCGCGGACAGAACCTCGATCATCAGGCTCTTTTCCGCTTCCGTAGCCGCAGTCCGATGCTCCCCGAGAACTGCCATAGGAGTATCGCAGGAATCGCAGTCGAGGACCGTGAATTTGAAGGGAAAGACGAAATCACAGTAACGCTGCGTGTAATCGCGCAGCTCGCAAAGATCGCACTTGTTCACAGCAGACACAGAAATCCTACCAAACCCATCGCAAGGGCCACAAAGCCGCCGCGGCGGAACTGGCGCCCCCGAATTCGGCGTTGCCCGCCGGCGTCTATTCCACGCCGGCGGGCTAAACCGAGAGTATCTGATTTCGCCTAGTGGGCGGCCGGGCTTGCCATAGGTGCGGGCGCCGCAGGAGCGGCCGGCGCCGGAGCCGGAGCAGCCTCAGGAGCCGCGGCGGGGCTGGACTCGGCGGCCGGGGCCATTGCGCCACCCTCAGCCTTGGCCTTCTTGGCGCAGCGCCGGACGCTGGAAGAGGAAATATGCAGGTCTTTCGCTACTTCCTTGGTCTTTTTGCCCCCGTTGAGTTCGTCCATGACCTTGGAGCAGTCGACTTTATGCTTGGCTGCAAGCGCTTTCGACGCCGGGAGCATCGCGCCCAGCATCACGGCTACCGCAAACCCGCCAACCGCCACCTTGATTTTGCTCATGTACCGGTTCCTCCTCAAAAGGCCCAGATTTAAAATCGCGCCGAGTATCGCAAAAAAGAAGCCTTGCGGCAATGATCCTCGCCTTTCGGTAACCAGAAATCGCTGTACATGAGAAAGACGAAATCAGCGCGCGTCGAACCTTGGCGGTCGCTTCTCCAGCAGCGCCGTGTTACCTTCCTTGACGTCCGCGGAGAAAAAACCGAGCATTTCAAGCGCCAGCGAGGTGTCGAAACTGGGACCTGCCATGCGCAGCCAGTTGTTGAGCGAACGCTTGGTCCAACGCAGCGCCTGCTGCGGACCGGCAGCCAGCTTGTGCGCGGTTTCCAACGCCTTGTCCATCAGTTGCCCAGCCGGCACGCACAGGCTGACCAGTCCGATGCGTTCCGCCTCGCGTCCGTCCAGCATGTCGCCGGTCAGCAGGTAGTACTTGGCCTTTGCCATTCCGCACAGCAGCGGCCAGACGATCACCGCATGGTCGCCCGCCGCCACGCCGAGGATTACGTGGCCGTCGGTGAAACGCACGTTTTCCGCCACGATACTGATGTCGGCGAGCAGCGCCACCGCCAACCCGGCGCCGAAAGCGGGGCCGTTGATCGCGGAGATGATGGGCTTGTCGAGGTTGATCATGTTGTAAACGATGTCACCCGCCTCGCGCCACAATCCGGCGATTTTCTCCGCGTCGCCCAGCGTTTGCGCCAGCATCTTGTTGTCTCCGCCAACGGAAAACGCACGCCCCGCGCCGGTTACCAATACCACTTTGGCGCCGGCGTCAGCGTCGATGTCCTTCCAGACCTGGGCGATTTCCCAGTGCATCCGGGCGTCGGTCGCGTTTAGCACTTCGGGGCGGTTGAGTGTCACCTGGAGCACTCCGTCGTCGAAATGCTTGAACGCAAGATGTTTGTATTCTTTGTAATCCATAACCAACCTCCGCGGGGGCTATCGAACCATGATGGCCTGATCGGCCAAAATAAAGGGATACGACGCCGCGGATGCTAAGCTATCCGGGGCGCCAAAAAAAGAGTTGATGAAACCGCTGACCGCCGCCGGACGGATCTTCATCCGGTCACTGCAGATTTTTACCTGGGGATCGTACGCGATGCTGAGATTCGGCGTGGCGCTGCCGGCGCAGGCGATCCGTGCACGGCGCCTGGATCGGCGCGCGGTGCGCGCGGCCGCCGGCTCATCGCTGCGCCGCGCGCTCGAACATCTCGGCGCGACCTTCATCAAGCTGGGCCAGGTCGCAAGCACGCGGCCGGACCTGGTGCCGCATGAAGTCATCCAGGAGCTGGTGAAGCTGCAGGAAGAGGTGCGGCCGTTTGCGTTCGAGCAGGTAAGACAAATCATCGAAGAGGACTTCGGCGCGCCGTTGCAGCGGCTTTTCAGCGAATTCGTACGCAATCCGCTCGCAGCGGCCTCGGTCGCTCAGGTGCATCGCGCGCGGCTGGCGGACAGCGGGCAATGGGTCGCCGTCAAGGTACGCCGCCCCTCGATTGCGGGATGGGCCGCCCTGGACCAGTCCATCGCGCTTGGATTTGCCCATGCGCTGCAGATGCTGCCCACCCTGCACCTGCTCTCTCCGGTCAAGGCGGTGCGGCAATTCTGCACCGCCGTCAACAAGCAGCTCGACTTTCGTATCGAAGCCGCCAATAACATGCGCTTCCGCGAGAATTTCAGGCACGAATCCGCGGTGGTTTTTCCGACCCTGGTCGAGCGCCTTTGCAGCGAACGCGTGCTGACGATGAAACTGCTCGAAGGGGTGCGCGAGACGGAACTCGCGGCGGCGGGAATCGATCCGCGGCAGGTGGCCGCACTTGGCATCAAGGTCTTTTGCAAGATGGCTTTTATCGACGGCTTCGTTCACGCCGACCTGCATCCGGGCAACATCCGCTTCCTGCCCGGCAATCGCATCGCGCTGTTCGACCTGGGTCTGACCGCCGAATTGTCCCCGGAGGATCGCCTGTTGTTCGCGCAGACCATGTACTACATGGCCAATGGCATGGGACGGGAGCTGGCGCGCCATATGTACGATCTGTGCCAGCGGCTGGGGCCTATCGACTACCCGGTCTATGAGTCGGAGATGATCGAGTATCTGCGCCGTTTTATCGATCGGCCGCTGGGCGAGATCGAAATGGCCTCGGCGATCAGTACCTTCTTCGATATCTTCCGGCGCTACGGAATGAGGATGGACGGACGCTACACGGTGCTCAATATTTCCTTCCTGGTGGTTGAGGGTCTGGGCAAGAAGCTCGATCCCACGCTGGACGTAACCGCCCAAGCCCGTCCCTTTCTGGAAGCCGCGGTGCTCGGCGCACTCGCCGCAAGCAGCCCCGCAGCCGCGGACTGAAATACAGCAACCGGGCTGAGTTGGTCAGCCGCTTCCAATGCAACTGTAATACGCCATTCAAGGGTGGCAGGCTGAATTGAGTCTATATTATGACTGACTGCGGGGGCGCCAATTCCGCCGCCGATTCGGGAGGTGAATCCGATGAAAATCGACAAGTTTATTTCCGCCGACGGTCATCTGGCCGAGCCGCCCGATTTGTGGGTCTCCCGGATGCAGAAGCGGTATGGCGATCGGGCGCCGCATTTTGAGCGCGTCAACGGCGAGATGGCGTTCGTGGTGGACGGCCATCCGGTTCTCGGTGCAATGAAAGGCCTGGTGCAGGCAATTCACGAAAAGCAAAAAGACCGCCTCGACCTGGGACCCGGCGGGCGGCATGAAAAGGTGCGGCCGGGCGGGCTCGACCCGCACATGCGGCTGCTCGATCAGGACATGGATTCGATCGCTGCCGAGATCGTATATCCCAATGTCGGTTTGCATCTGTTTGGTCCCATCGATCCCGAGGTGCAGCACGACGCGATGCGCGCCTACAACAGCTTCTGCGCCGAGTTCTGCGCCGCCGAGCCCAAAAGGCTGCTGGGCGCGGGCATGCTGACGGTCCGCGGCCCGATTCATTGGGCCGTGGAAGAGGCCGAACGCTGCGCCAAACTGGGCCTGCAATCGGTGTTGATCACGGCGGGGATCATGAAACGCTCCTATTTCGAGCCGTACTACGAACCGCTGTGGGACGCGCTGGAGAATTTGGGGCTCAAGGTGGCGCTGCACGTCGGCGCGCGGGAGGACCAGTTCCCGCTTAACCGGCGCGAGTTCGGGCTTGGCGATTTCTGGATCATCAACCAGAAGATCGTGGTGATGGAGCACGCGCTGACCGTGCTAATCGCGGCGGGCATCCCGCAGCGCCATCCCCGGATCAAGTTCGTGCTGGCCGAAGGCGGCGTGGGATGGATCCCGGCGACGCTGCGGCTCATGGATCATTTCTGGGAGGACAACCACAACTGGATTGAGCCGCGGCTGAGCAACCCGCCGTCGTTTTACTTCAAGCGTAATTTCTGGGCCACCTTCGAAGACGACCGCGCGGGCGTGCTGACCCGCCATCTGATGGGCCTCGACCGTTTGATGTGGGGCTCGGACTATCCACATTCGGAAGGCACCTTTCCATATTCGCGCCGCCAGATCGAGCATGACTTCGCGGAGATTCCGGAGGATGAAACCCGGATGCTGGTCAGGGACAACGCGGCGAAGTTGTATGGAATCGAGGTGTGACAACCGAAAGCGTGATGCACATGGTATCCTTTGAGCTCAAAGTCAAAGTGTCCGCTGCGGCGGAACTGCCCGCCCCATCGCATATCGCCGCTTCCGTATTCCTGCCGGATCCGGCGAAACTCACATCGCCGCCGGTTGCGATCTTCGCCTTTCCCGGGGGCGGTTACAGCAAAGGCTATTTCGATCTGCATCTAACCGGCCATAGCGGCTACAGCCAGGCCGAGCATCATGTCGAGCGCGGGATTGTTTTCATCGCCGCCGACCATCTGGGCGTTGGCGCCAGCAGCATTCCCGATTTGACCGCTCTCAGTATCGAAACGGTTGCGGCCGCGAACGATGCCGCAATCCGCGAGATATCCGCGCGGCTCGAGACCGGTTCCCTGGGGCCCGGTTTGCCGCCGCTGCGCGGCCTGGTCACGATTGGGATCGGCCAGTCGATGGGTGGATGTATCACGATCGTGATGCAGGGGCGGCAGGCTACGTGCAACGCGATTGCCTGCCTGGGCTTCAGCGCCATTCATACCGTTCTGCCGCAGCGCACCGAAGCCGCCAGGCAGCGAGGGATCGCGGCCAACAAATTGTTCCGCAATCATGATCTGACGAAACCCGCACGGGGGCGCGGCGCGATGGGTGAGCTGGACTTCCTGTACCCCTTTCATTGGGAAGACGTGCCGCAGGACCTGCTTGACGCCGATATTCGCAGCGGCTACCCGGTGCGCAAGACCACCCCGCGTTGGGGCAGCGCGACCGTGCCGGCGTTCGCGCGCCTGATGCTATCGCCGGGCTATGTTGCGCAGGAAGCGGCGGCGATCGAAGCACCGGTGCTAATCGCGGCGGGCGAGCGCGATGTAGTACCCGATCCGCATGCCGAGCCTGCCGCGTTCAAAAGCTCCAGGGACGTCTCGGTTTACGTCGTTCCGAACATGGCGCACATGCATAATTTCGCTTCCACCCGCAGGCTGCTGTGGGATCGTATCGCGGACTGGGCGTGCATGGTGGCGCGAGAAGCGAGGAGGAGCTAACAGCCTTTTCCTTGTTCTGTGTCTTCCACGTTTTCCGTGGGCGGCGGCGAGGGGGACTGATGCACTTCGAGTGGCGCAGTCACTTTCCAAAAGCACCACGCAAAAGCGCTCGCTCACGTTGCGCCGACGCGCAATTTGAGCGAGCGTTGATTCGGTGCGGCGGCGCAGTCAGACGCGCCGCTGCGTGGCGCCGTGCGCTGAGGGCCTCAGACCTTGGGTTCGGTTGACTTCGCCTCGACCTGGGTGTTGGTCTTGGTGGCGCTGGGAGCTTCCGGCTCGTTCATCGCCTTTTTGAAGTCGCGAATCGCCTTGCCCAATGCGCCGCCGACGTCGCCCAATTTGCTCGGACCGAAAATGATTAGGATGATCACCAGCAAAATCAACAGATGCGATGGTGCAAAAATATCCATTAGCGCTTCTCCTGAGCCGCTCTTCCAACAGCTCAAATTCTATCGCGCTGCCCTCACCTTTGCTACGGCGTCAAACGGGGCCGTTTGCTCCCCCCAACTACCCTTCTACCTCCGGCGCGGCGCGTTTATTCCCGGCCGCAACCGGCTCAGGCGCCCTTGGCGATCATCCCGGCGGCAGGTTGCTCCTTGATATCCTCAAGCTTGAGGCGTTGGACCTTGCGGTAGAGCGTGGACAGGTGGATGCCGAGGATTTCGGCGGCCTTGGCCTTGTCGCCGCCAACCTTGGTGAGAATCCGCTTGATATGCTCGCGTTCGAGCTCCTCGAGGGTTAATTCAAAGCCCTCCAGGTCGGTGGTGGCGATGCGCGCCTGTCCCAGCTTTTCAGGTAGATCGTGGGAATGAATCACTTCGCTTTCGGCCAGGATGGCGGCGCGCTCGACGGCGTTTTCCAGTTCCCGTACGTTGCCCGGCCATGCGTAATTGACCACCAGGCGCATCGCGCCCTTGGAAAAGCGCATCAGGCCGCGCCCGTGGGCCTTCTCGTACTTGCGCAGGAAGTAGTTGGCAAGCAGCGGGATATCGTCCTTGCGTTCGCGCAGGGGCGGGAGCGGGATGCTGATGACGTTGATGCGGTAGAGCAGTTCCTCGCGGAAGCGCCCTTCGCGAACCTCCTGTTCGAGTTCGCGGTTGGTGGCGCATAGCAGGCGCACGTCAAAGCGCACTGGCTCGTTGGATCCGACCGGGTAGCATTCACGCTCCTGCAGGGCGCGCAGCAGCTTGACCTGCAACTGCAGCGGCATCTCGCCGATTTCGTCCAGGAACAAGGTGCCCTTGTCCGCGCTCTTGAGCAATCCAACCTTGTCCTGCACGGCCCCGGTGAAGGCGCCGCGCTTGTAGCCGAACAGTTCGCTTTCGAGCAGGTTTTCCGGCAGCGCGCCGCAGTTGATGGGCAGGAAGCGTCCGTTGCCGCGCTCCGAGGTGAAGTGGATGGCGCGCGCGACCAGCTCCTTGCCGGTGCCGGATTCGCCCGTAATCAATACGCTGGAATCGGTGCGCGCGACCTTTTCCATCAGGCGGAAAACCTGCTGGATACTGTCGCTCTTGCCGATAATGTTCTCGAAGCTGTACTTGTCGCGCAGCTCGCCCCGCAGGAAGCGGTTCTCGCGGAACAGCGCCTTTTGCGCCAGCGCGTTGCGCACCACCGCCTTGAGATGGTCGTTGGCAAACGGCTTGGTCAGATAGTCATAGGCGCCCTTGCGCAGCGCGTCGACGGCGGACTCCACGCTGGCGTAGGCGGTGAGAATGATGCCCATCACCTCGGGGTCGAGGTCGCGGATTCGGCCCAGCAGGTCCAGGCCGTTGCCGCCGTGACCCAGGTTGAGGTCGAGCACGGCGACGTCGACTTTCTGCTTTTCGAAAATGCTCAGGGCGACTTCGGCGGCATGCGCCTCGATCACCTCGTAGCCCTCCGCGCTCAGGAGCTGCGCGATGATCGAGCGCATCAACTCCTCGTCTTCCACCAGCAGGACCCGCAGCGATCCTCCCTCGGAAGCGGGCCACGATTGTTCGGTGGTCATCGGGCGGCGGTCAGCGCCCTCGAATCCTGCGAAGGCTCATACGCGGGCAGGGAGATCTTTATCGTCGTGCCCTTGCCCACCTCGCTGTCGATCCGAATCGTGCCGCGATTGGCAAGCACGATGCGCTGGCATAGCGACAGTCCCAAACCGGCGCCCGCTCCGGCCGGCTTGGTGGTGAAAAAGGGTTCGAATACCCGCTCCAGGTGCTCGCGCGGGATGCCGATGCCGTTGTCAATGATCCGCATCACCACGCGGTTGTTCCCGTCGGCGCCGCGATGGTTCTCGGTAACGATCTTGATCTGCCCGTCGCTGCCCTGGGTGGCGTCGGCGGCGTTGAGGAGCAGATTTAGCAGCACTTGTTGAATTTCGTTGTTATCGGCAAAGACCGAGTTCAGATCGGGGGCCAGACGGGGTTCCAGCGCGATGCCGGAGAAGCGCTTGTTGTAGGTCAACAGGCGCAGGGTTTCAGCTATCAACGTATTGAGATTGAGCGGCCTGCGCTCGGCTGTGGAAGGGCGCGCGAAATCGACCAGGTCCTTCAGCGTCGCGGAGATGCGCGTTATCTGCGACAGGATTGTATGCACCGTGGTGCGCCGCGCCGGGTCGCTCTCGCCGCTGGACAGCGCCTGCACCAGCGAAGAAATCGAGGCAAGGGGATTGTTCACCTCGTGCGCTACGCCGGCGGCGAAAGTGCCGGTTGCGGCCAGGCGTTCGGCCTTGAGCAACTCGTCGAGCATTTCTCGCTTTTCGGTGACGTCGTGCAGGATCATCTGGATGAAGCGCTTTTTGCCAAACGGTATCAACGCCGAATTGATATCGAAGTAGCGCCCATACATCTGGATGTCGTAGCCTTGGGCGCTGCCTTTCTCGACCACGGTTTTCAAATGCGCGACCAGTCCGGGGCACAGCCCGCCGCCGTTGAGCAGTCCAACGTGGCGTCCTACAGGGCCGCCGTTTTCCGCGTCGGAGGTGGCTTTGGTGAGGTCCAGTGCGGCGGAATTGGCCGCGATGATCGCAAAGGTGTCAGGGTCGATTTCGTACATCGGGTCGGGCGCGTGGTCGATGGAGTTGCGGTACTTCTCCTCCGAAGCGCGCAATGCGGCCTCGCGCGATTCGATATAGAATCCCGACACCATCATGCGCAGCTCGTCGATTGCGGCTACCACGGCGTCGCGCACCAGTTCCTGCTTGCGCCCGCGCAGCGTCGCCCTGACGTGACGGAGGATTTTCTGCTTGAGCGCTATATGCACGAGATTGAACTGCGCAGGATTCGCCCGCGACAACATCCCTTCCTGGCAGTGCTGGCGCAGATTGATGTAAGTGTCGAGATTGTCGGGGTCGCGCAGATGCGCCACGAAGCGGACCAGCGAGGTATGCAGATTATCCCGCCGCTTTTCCGCGCCCGCCATGCCGAACACCTGTCGCACCGCCTGCTCCCATTCGGCGACAATTCCATCGAAATGTTGCTCGATGAGTTCGGCGGCCAGCCGGCGGGCTTTCAGGCTGGAGGGTTCACGGCTCCAGGTCTCGCCGAACAAGGTGTTGAGCAGGGGCTCAATGATGGTCAATTGACTGCGGACTGAAGCGATTTCCTGTGGGGTAGCCTCCAGGGTGTCTTCAATCGGTTGCAGGTTTGCGGCGGTATATCGACTGGGACACCCGCAGATCTTGTGGGATGCGTCGGAGCTTTCCGCTAGTGAAGGCATCAGAAAATGCTCCCCTTCGTCGTCATCTGAAGCGAACATTAACACCTGCCCGAAAACCAAGCTACAAGGTTTTAACCGCTTTGCAGTTTGCGAAGCGCGTGAATTGACGACGCAATGAGCGCTGACCCCAGCCCAAAAGGGTTAGGCCGCACCCCAATTTGTAATCGGCAAACATCAAAATCGCCACGCTACATTGATTTTACGCTGTTTTTGCGCTGGCACAGGTCTGGCTCTAAGGCCCCTTGCCATGAGCACGGAGCCATCCGACCCCAGCCACCCAGTAACCGCGCACGGCAAGTTCTTAAGCCGCGCCGGCTCAAAGTTTTTCCTCAAAGCGATGCGCCTCCACGGTCCGACAGTGACCGACGGCTTCAACGCCAGGGTTGAGCTGCGCGCGCGTCTGGCACAGCTCAGGGCCGGACACACAACCACAGTAATCGCGAACGCAGCGGATGCCGATGGGCTGCTGGAAATGGCGGCCGCGTTGGACTTGCATACGCTGGTCGAGCTGCCGGTCTCTGCCGAACGTTTGCTCAACCGCACAGGCCTCAAGGCGTTGCGCGCGGAGGTGGATCTTGTGGCGCGCCGATTTTGCGGGCGCCCCGGACTGATTGGATTCCTGCTCTGTCCCGCGATTAGCGCCGATTGGCTGCGGATGAACGGACTGGGCCGGATCCAAAGCGCGCTAGCCGGTCTGGTGCGTTACCTGAAGCGGCACAGCCACGGCTCGATGGTGGCCGTGCGGCATCAGCCGTCAACTCGTGCGCTCGCGGTGCTGGACGAAGATTTCCTGTACAGCTCGACGCCCGGGATGTCGGGTTACGAGCTGACCAACTACATCGTAAGCCTGCATAATATGGCCGAGTCGCGGCCCGTCGTTATCGAACTTGAAGCCGGCTGCGGCGACCAGGACGAACGGATTGGATGCGCCTTTGCCGCAGGCGCGGCAGGGGTCGTCGCCCCTTCGTTCACAGCTGCGCCGCGGACCGACGCGTTGGCCTTGATAGCGCTGAACTCCGACGAGGTCCTGCCCTTCGTTGCCCTTAACGGCAATTGCCCGCCGGCGCTGCGCAAACCGCCGATGGTCTCGGTGGTGATCTGCGCCTACAACGCCGAGCGCACGATCGGTCCCTGCCTCGAATCGCTGCGCAAGCTGGATTACCCCAACTACGAGGTGGTGGTGGTTGACGACGGCTCACGCGACGCAACCGCCGAAATCGCGACGCGCTTCCCCGAGTTTCGGCTGATTCGCCAGCCCAACAAGGGTCTGAGCGTGGCGCGCAACGTCGGGATGCAGGCCGCGCTGGGCGAGTTCATCGCCTATACCGACTCCGACTGCGTGGTGGATCCGCACTGGCTGACCTTCATGATCGGAGCGATGACGGCCAACCGGTTCGACGCCTGCGGCGGACCAAACTACGCCCCGCACGAAGAGGGCCGCACCGAGGCTTGCGTGTCCGCTTCGCCCGGAGCGCCGTGTCACGTTCTGACTGCGGAGGACCGCGCCGAGCACCTGGCGGGATGCAACATGGTGTTTCGCAAGACGGTGCTGCAGCGCATCGGTGGGTTTGACCCCCAGTTCACCGCCGCCGGCGACGACGTCGATATCTGCTGGCGCGCGCTGGATGAGGGCTTCGTTTTGGGATTTTCTCCGGCCGCCTTCGTGTGGCATTTTCGCCGCAATACGGTCAAGGCTTACTACAATCAGCAGCGCGGGTACGGCAAGGCCGAAGCGATGCTGTACCGCAAGTATCCCGAGCGTTTCAACGCGCTGGGCCAAGTGATGTGGCGCGGGCGGATTCCCGGCTTGGCGCGCACCATGCCGGGCCGGCGCAACCTGGTGGCGTGGGTCAAAACCAGCAGCGGGTTTTTCCAGACTATCTATGAGCCGCCGATGGGCCTGCTCAAATTTCTGCCCCAGACCCTGGAGTGGGTCGTGTTGTGGTCGGCCCTGCTGGCAATCTCACTGGCCGCCGGGTTCTCCGCCTTGCCCGGCCTTCTGATGCTTTCTCTGGGGCCCATTTGGGCCGCTTACTACGCCTGGAAGGCGCCGCTGGAGAAATGTCATGACAGCTTTGGCGCACGGCTTGTGGTAGCCTTTTTGGCCTATACCGGACCGATGTTTCGCACTATCACACGCTACAAATACCGGCTGGCCGGCGGATGGCCGGGCCGCGCCGGAGTTGATGCAACTGCTCATCAGCGCCCCGCGATTCAGCTTGGCCAGCGCGCCCTGAAGCTCGCCTATTGGAGCGAGAACGGCGTCCCTCGCGACAGCCTGATCGATCGTCTGGTGAAGCTCTTCACGCGCGCCGCGCTGCCGGTTCGCGTTGACAGCGGCTGGAACGATTACGACCTCGAAATTCAGCCTGACGCCTGGACCCGGGTGCGGGTCAAGACCGCCGACGAAGAGCATGAGGGCGGCAAGTTCAAGACCATCGTCCAAGCGCAGGTCAGGTTCAGCCCGCTGAGCAAGGTCCTGCTCGCGGTGAGCACCCTCACGGCAATCGCCGCTGCTGTCGGGCTGGGAACCCCCTCAATCAACCTGACTCTGGCGGGTCTGGTGGTAGTGATCGCCTCTCTCGCCCTGAGCGAAGGAATCGAGTCAGGCCGGATGGCCTATTGGGCAATCGAGCAATGCGCTGCTGAACTGAGCCTGGTTCCGCTGGGCATTCCGCAGGCAGCCGCGCCGGAAGCTGCGGTGGCTCCCGCCGCTCCCACCGTCGAGTTAGCGTCGCAGGAGCATGCCGACTCCTGATGCCGTGGAGCGGGGCACCGCGCCCGCCCGTCTGGAGTAGGCGCATGCCGCGGACCTAACCGCCGGACATGGCACCCACAATCAAAAACGGCTCAGCCGCGCTAGCGACCGCTTCCGGCAGTGCGGCGTCCGGCGCTTCGTGCGAAAGGTCCTCTTGGCAGGCGAAGAACCTTACGAATGGGCGCCGCTTTTTCGTAACGTGATCGCGAATCGTCCCGCGCAGCATCGGGTAGCGTTCCTCCAATGCGTCGAGCACGGTGCATTGCGTGGCTTCGCCCTCAACGTCGAGCTTCACCTCACCGTTGACGCGCGCCAATTTGCGCAGATGTGCCGGGAGCACAACTCGAATCATGGCAGCGTCTGTACCTCGACCGAAAGCACGGCGGGCAAATCCCGCACGATCGGCGCCCAGTTGTCTCCCGCGTCGCCTGACGCGTACACCTGGCCGCCGGTCGTGCCAAAGTACACCCCGCAGGAATCGAGCTGGTCGACCGCCATCGCACCGCGCAACACGTTCACGTAGCAGTCGCTTTGCGGCAACCCCCTGGTGAGCGGTTCCCATTCGTTACCGCCCGACCGGCTCCGATACACGCGCAGCTTCCCGTCGGGCGGGTAGTGCTCGGAATCGCTCTTGATCGGGACGACATAGACGGTGTCGGGCTCATGCGCGTGAACCTCGATCGCAAAGCCGAAGTCGGAGGGTAGGTCGCCGCTGATTTCCTGCCACGACTGGCCACCGTTGTCGCTGCGCATTACGTCCCAATGCTTTTGCATGAACAGCACGTCGGGGCGGGAGGGATGCGCCGCGATACGGTGAACGCAGTGGCCAACCTCGGCGTTCGGGTCGGGGATGCCCTCAGAATGCAAGCCCTGGTTGACCGGCCGCCATGTCGCCCCGCTGTCGTCGCTGCGAAACACCCCGGCGGCCGAGATAGCGCAGAAGATGCGCTCGGGATGGTTCCTGTCCAGCACGATCGTATGCAGGCACAGACCGCCCCCGCCCGGCTGCCACAACGGGGCCGAGCCGTGACGCCGCAGTCCGGCTACTTCCTGCCAACTCTTCCCGCCGTCAACGGTCCGAAACAAGGCGGCGTCCTCGACCCCGGCATAGACCATCTCGGGATCGGTGAGCGACGGCTCGAGATCCCATACGCGCTTGAACTCCCACGGCTTTGGCGTGCCGTCGTACCACAGGTGAGTTCCGGGCGTTCCCTCGTAAAGAAACTGGTTGCCGACCGGGTCCCAGGTCTTACCGCCGTTGTTGGAGCGCTGGATGAGTTGGCCGAACCATCCGGTGGACTGAGACGCGTAAAGCCAATCCGGGTCAACGGGTGACCCTTTGAAATGATAGACCTCCCAGCCTCCGAAAACGGGACCGGCGATGTCCCATTGCTTACGGTTTCCGTCCGAGGTCATCACGAACGCTCCCTTCCGCGTGCCAACCAATACCCGTATCTTACTCATCGATAACTCCTTGCTGGCTTCCGGGCTGCACCCGCGATTTGCTGCCTGTCACGCACAACCGCACGCGCTCGCTCCATTTTATCGTCGTTTGGGTGCGCCCAAGATCGACAGTGTCGCTTCTCTCAGCGGCTGAAGTTGACCCGCGGTGAATCGATGAACCGCCCTATGCGATACGACGCATATTGTATATTGGGAATTTCAGCCGATAGACGGGCTGCTTGAATTCCGGGCTTGTTCCAGAATCCTTCCCGATCTTTTCAGCGGCATAGCGAAAGGCCCCCAAGCTAGAGGCCGCGCGGGTCGTGGAGGCGGTAGTTGATGCTGGCGATGCTCACGTTGGCCCCGCCGGCAGATTTCCCGAAAGGTCGCCCTCACCGCATTCTCTAACACCGCTGGCATTGAAAGTGCTACACATATCGATGCATCGCGACCCTTGAGCGGAGCCAACCCGCTCATTTCTCCGGCTCCGCTTTTGCCACGTTCCGAAAGTTAACCTCTGGGGAGCCTGCCATGAAAATGGCTATGGTTGGAGCGTTTGGCTTGATGCTGGTCGTCGCAACCTCGGCGCGAGCCGAGAACTGGTTTCTCATGGCTCCTTACGAAAATGTCATGGACAATCCAATGGCTGTCCATCAGTTGGCGCCCGAAGCCGCGAATTCACCCGTGATGCTGGTCTCGCACGCGACGTTTGCCTCCCACGGCGAATGTGCCGGCGCCCGGCTCAAGATGATTCAGCAATGGCGTGATCGCGGCAGCTTAAGCGCGCAGCAATTCCGGCAATACGGGGGACCATCGTTCTTCTTTCGTTGTGCCGCAGAGTCAGATCCGCATTTGGTGAAGTCACCTGGCGGTTCGGCAACGATGACGCTAAGCGGCTTCTCTTATTAGCCGGAGCCGCCCGGCAGACTTATCTCCCGATGTCCAAATAAGCGATCAGCGGTCGCATTCGCCGCCGATCATGTTGCTCATGCCAAGGTGATAATGATGACGGCGAGCCGGACCTAAGCGTCAGGCGCTTGGCGCCGAGCTATTGCGCCTGCACCAGTTGGCCGGCCTGCCGCTTGAAATCATTTTGAGAAGCCGACGCCGAGTCACAAGACCGCCTTAATTACGCCATTTAATCGTGATGATCAGTATCGCGATAAAGACGAGAAGGAACACTAAGGCGCCCATTTCCTCTGCGTGCATAAGTCACCGTCGCCAGCGGAGAAATATCCAAATCCAAAGCAGGGTAAGAACGACAACAGCAATCATGCTCAGTGCTTCGACTTGATCGTTGGTCAGGTGGCTCATACGTCGAACCACATCTGTCGCTAAGAAGCGGGACCTGGCAGAGTTCTTGCGCCGGTCTCGCTTTCCCTCGCCAGCGCGAGAAGCGGGGCTCAGCGCTGGTTGCCTTGCATTTACTTAGACGTACTCCTGATTGCAGCAATTTTCAAACCGGAAGGAGCCCTGAATGGTTTTCGGAACCACTAGCCGCGAGCGGGGGTACGGCTTTAATGAAGTGTCTCCAGGGCCGGTTACGACTTTCTTCGAAACAAACCTGGATAAGTCAGGACCAATCCGTGGCCGTCAACCTCGATGTCGCGAGTGAAGTCGCTATCAACCGATTGGTATCTGTAGCGGATACCGGCTTGCAGACAGGTGTAGCGCTGCCGATCAGTCGTGATTACCGGATCCGGGAGTTGAATATAAACGGCGAGGATTTCCGCTGACTGACCGCTTTGCAGATTGAGGCGTCGAATCGGCAGAGTATTGGTGAAGGGCGTGATTGATATGTCTATATCGATCGCTCCGTTAAGGGCCGGCAGTGGAATGCCTGAACCGTCGCGCCAATTGCCGGCGCCATCGCTGCTGAGTTCGATTTCGTGATCGCGGCCGATCTGCCTGAACTCCACCTTGCGGACACACCATCTCTTGTCGCATTCAATCCGGTAGCACGCGGCAAAGATATCGTCCCCGTCCCCACCGAGAACCACGGCTTCCGCAACAATCTCGCCTGGCCCTTCGCGCAGGACCAGATGCTCGGTCGATTGACCGAACCAGCTCTGCCATCGCGCTGTTACAGTGCCGATCATATTCCCGAGTCCATACGCAGGCTGTGGTCAATAATCGAAAAAACGCGCACGAGCGCCACCGCCAGCCGGCAACGTCTGTATTGAGGCCGGCGGATCGAAGCTAATCCTTAAGCAGATGGTAGAGCGATTCCAGGTCGCGCCGGATTTCTACCAGCGTTTGGCGCGTTGCTCGGCCCGCCCCTTCCACCGGCAGCTTCGCGGCGGTTTGCGCCTTTGCGCTCTTCGCCGCGGATGAATTGGTCGCGCCTGCTTTGCTGTGACCCTGCTCCTGCGCCAGCTCCTTGATCCGCTTGCGCGCACCTTCGATCGTGAAACCCTCTTCGTACAGCAGGCGCTTGATCAGGAGCAGCGTTTCCATGTCCTGCGCGCCGTACAACCGATGCTTGGTAGCGGTATGGTAAGGGCGCAGGTCGGGGAACTGCGTTTCCCAGAAGCGCAGCACGTAGGCTTCGACGCCAAGTTCGCGCGCGGCTTCGCCGATTTTGAGCGGCCGCTCGGGCGCACTGGTGGGATTGGCAGACTTGGCGGGCTTCCCCCTGTTCTGCCGGCTCGATCTTAAACGCCGTGCGGGTTGGCTAACCATTGCGGCACGCTCGTCAGGAGCCTACATGCTACCAACCTGGAGTTACAAGGTTAAGCTTCGCCCTTCATTCACCTTATTTCACTGCCGCATTTGGGCATTGAGGGGCGGCAATACCATCTTGACCAACTCCTCGTGTGCACGGTTGACTTCTTCGTCGGTCAGGGTCCGCTCTTTGTCGCGATAGCGCAGGGACAACGCAACGCTCTTTTTGTCCGCCGCAATTCCCTCGCCCGTGTAAACGTCGAAGATCTCGACGCTCTCTAACAGCGCAGGTCCGTGCTGCCCAATGGTTTCAATCACCGCCGCCCCGGGCACATCGCGGTCAAGTACCAGCGCCAGGTCACGGCGTACAGCGGGGAATCTGGGGGGCGGCTCGATATGTCGCGGCGGCCGCCGATAGTCGGCCAGCGCTCCGAAATCCAACTCGAACAATCCACAACTCCGGCTTAGTTCCAGGTATGAGGCCTCCTGTGGATGAAGCTCGCCGGCCACCCCGATTGAAGATCCCGAAAGCTTGATCTCGGCTGCCGCGCCGGGATGCAGATAGGGCAGGGGCGACGAATCGATCATCACGAATGTGACCTGGTCGAAAATCCCCAGGCCGCGGAAATACGTTTCCAAAATCCCCTTGACGGTGAAGAATCCCGCCTGCACTGGCCGCGAACCAATGGCGGGCAGCAGGAAGTCACCGTAGCTGACCCCAGCCAGCCGCTGAGCTTCGCCCGGGAGGCCGTTTCGCTGATCGAAAGTCTTGGCGATTTCAAACGCATGCATCGCAACCGATTGCCGGTTGAGATTAAAACGCAGCGCCGCGAGCAATCCCGGCAGCAGGCTGGTGCGCAATTGGCTCAGCTCGGCAGACAGCGGGTTGGTAACCACCACTGGCAATCCGCCCGTCAGCCCTGGGAATCGCCGGTTGTCCTCCGGCGCTATAAAAGCAATGGTGCGGATTTCCGTCAGGCCGCATCCGAGCATCACTTCCCTGGTGCGCGCGGTGAACGCGCGCGCCGGGTCGCGGCTAATGATGTGCGCGGGGCGTTCCGGCAGACGGTCGGCAATTTCTTCGAAGCCGCGCAGCCGTCCAATTTCCTCGGCCAGATCCGCAGGTTCGTTAAGGTCGGGTCTGAACGACGGTGCGATAACGCTGAAGCGGTTCCTGCCCGTGCTATGGACCGCCGCGCCGATCGAAATCAACCGGCGCCGAACCTCCGCGGCGGGCACCTCTATGCCCAGCAGGTCGGCTGCGCGGCGCAGGTCAAAATCGATTTCACGCTGGGGAGCGGCTTCGGGCTCCACGTCGCGCACCGATGCGAGCTCGCGCCCGCCTGCAAACTTGCGGATTAACTCGGCGGCGCGGCTGATCGCGACAACCTGCCCGGCCCGGTCGATCCCGCGCTCAAAGCGATAGCTGGATTCGCTGCGCAATCCGAGGCGCCGCGCGGTGCGCGCCACCGTCATCGGCTCGAAGTAAGCGCTCTCTAGCAGGATGCGGCTGGTGGCGTCGCTGACCTCCGAATCCAGGCCGCCCATAACGCCAGCTATCGCCAACGGTCGGACCGCGTCGGCAATCAGCAGGTCGTCGGGATGAAGCTGGCGGCGCGCAGCGTCCAGAGTGACGAATTCGCGGTCGTCGCCGGCGCGTCGCACAACGATCTTGCCGCCGCCCTGGATCTTGTCCAGGTCAAACGCATGCAGAGGCTGCCCCAACTCCAGCATCACGTAGTTGGTGACATCCACCACATTGTTCAGCGCGCGCATGCCGCACAATTCCAGCCGCCGCCGTATCGATCCGGGCGAGGTGCCGATCTTTATCCCGCCCATCGGCAGGCCCGCGTAGCGCCTGCACAGGTCGGCGGCATGGATCTCGATATCCGGGCATTCGTTGCCGGTCGCCTTGGGCAGCTTGATTTTCGGCAGCTTGAGCTTGAGCTCGAACAGCGCAGCGACCTCGCGCGAGAGTCCCAGGATGGAAAGACAATCGCCGCGATTGGGCGTGATCGCGATATCGAATACGGTTTCGTCAAGTTCAAGATAGCCGGCCAGGTCCCCGCCCAGGGGCGCGTCGGCCTCCAGTTCCAAAATTCCGCTGTGGTCCTCGGACAGCCCCAGTTCGCGTCCCGAGCAGAGCATCCCCTCCGAGCGCACCCCGCGAATCTCCGCGGCTTGCAGGGGAGCCACCTCCTCCAGCGATTCCGCCGCGGCCGCGCCCTTGCGTGCGCCACCCAGCCGCGCGCCCACCCGCGCGAACGGCGCCATCATCCCGGGCCGCACGTTGGGCGCGCCGCATACGACCCTGAAATGGCCGAACTGACCGGCGTCCACTTCGCACAGGCTCAAGCGGTCGGCGTTGGGATGACGGTCCACGCTCAGTACCCGGCCCACGGTTACGCCCGCAAAGGCCGGATGCGTCCGCTCGATGTTCTCGACCTCCAGCCCGGCCACGCTCAGCCGATGACTGATTTCGTCCGCGCCGGCTTCGATCTGAACGAACTCTTTCAACCAGCTAAGAGGCAGCTTCATGGTCGTACAACCGATTCAAAACTGTTCGAGGAAGCGCAGGTCGTTTTCAAAGAAGAGCCTCATGTCGTCAACGCCGAGCTTGAGCAGAGCGATGCGCTCAATTCCGACGCCGAACGCGAACCCCTGGTATTGGGCGGGGTCGTAACCCACCGCGCGCAGTACGTTGGGATGAATCATGCCCGAGCCCAGAATCTCCACCCATCCGCTCTGCTTGCACATGCGGCATCCGACACCGCCGCAGAGCAGGCAACTTATATCGACCTCGGCGCTGGGCTCGGTGAACGGAAAGAAGGAGGCGCGAAACCTGACCTTGGTTGACGCGCCGAAGAACCCGCGCAGAAACTCCGAGAGCACACCCTTCAGATGCGCCATCGTGATAACCCCGGCCCGGTCCACCATGAAGCCCTCGATCTGCGAGAACATCGGCGAGGCGCGCACGCTGAGTTCGTCGCGCCGATAGCAGTTGCCGGGGCAGATTATGGCCAGCGGCGGTTGCCGATGCTGCATCACGTGGATTTGGCCGTTGGAGGTGTGAGTGCGCAGCAGCATCGCGCCCGGCAGGAAAAAGGTGTCTTGCATCTCGCGCGCCGGATGGTCGGGCGGAAAGTTGAGGGCCGAGAAGTTATGGAAATCGTCGTCCACGTCCTGGGTGGCGATCGCCTCGAAGCCCATCGCTTCGAACAGGCCGATCATCTGATCGGCGACCTGGGTCAGCGGATGGAAGCGGCCGCGAGCGATACGAGTACCCGGCAGCGTGACGTCAACCCGCTCCTCGGCCAGCGCGCGTTCCATCTGCACGCGCTTCTGACGTTCCTGCAGCGCTTCGATTCGAGCCTCGATCTCGCGTTTGATCTCGTTGACGAGCTGGCCGATTGCGGGCCGCTCCGCGGGCGCCACCTCGCGCATCCCACGCATGATCGCGGTCAATTCGCCCGAGCGTCCCAGCACCTCGACGCGCACATTTTCGATCTGGTCGGCGCTGGCGTCGTCACCGAGCTGCGCCAGCGCGCGATTGCGAATCGCTTCCAGTTGATCTCTCATTTCTATCTTCTCTTCTGCCGCCTCTCCTTATCCAAGAGGAGGGAGCTGAAACAGTATCCTGTATTTTTGCATCCCACATCCCGAATCTTCTTCCTCCACATAAACAAAGACCATGTGGACACAGGACCACATGGTCTCCCGATGCGCGCGGCGAATTCTGAAATTTAAGCGGCTTGCATACCCAAGGCGCTTTTCGCCGTGCGCACCAGCTCGCTAAACAATCCGTCGCGATTCGTGGCCAGGACCGCCAACTGCTTGCGGTCAATCGCCACGCCCGCCTTGTTAAGCCCGTCGATCAAACGGCTGTAGGAAAGGCCGTACTCCCGGGCTAAGGCGTTGATGCGGGTAATCCAAAGGGCGCGGAACTCACGCTTCTTCTGTTTGCGATCCCGGTAGGCGTAGGTCAGTCCCTTTTCCAGGGTGTTGCGGGCCTGGCGGTAAAGTTGACGGCCACCGACGTACCCGGAGGCGAGCTTCATTTGGCGCTTGTGGCGACGGCGGGATTTGAAACCGCCCTTGGTACGAGGCATTGAGGATTAGTCCTTCCCTTGGGTTTGCTACTTGTACGGAACCAGCGCGTGCATCCGCTCCGCGTCGGTTTTGCCCAGTAGTCCGGGGCGCCGCAGATGGCGCTTCCGGCTGCGGCTCTTGGAACTATTGAGATGACGCAGGTAGGCCTTCTTGCGCTTGACCTTGCCGGACTTGGTGAAGCTGAAGCGCTTGGCCGCGCTGCGATTGGTCTTGATTTTGGGCATCGGCGTAATTCGTTTTCCGCTCGTGTTAAATCCTAGCGCGGGGTCAACAGGACCGACATGTTCCTGCCCTCCATCCGCGCCGTGCCCTCCGGTTGGGCTATATCCTGCACCAGTCCCATGACCGCCTCCAGCATCTTCTGGCCCATTTCCGGATGGGTTATCTCCCGGCCACGAAAGAAGACTGATACCTTAACACGCTGTCCTTCCTCGACAAAGCGCCTGATATGCCTGACCTTGAACTCCAGGTCGTGTTTTTCGGTGCGGGCCCCCATTTTGACTTCTTTAATGCTCGAGCCGCCCGAACTTTTCTTGGTATGAGACTTCTTTTTCTGGGTATAGCGGTACTTGTCGAAGTCCATCACCCGGCAAACCGGGGGCTGGGCGGCGGACGCCACCTCGACCAGATCAAGTCCGCGGCTTTGAGCCAACGCCAACGCTTCGCGGGCGCTCATGACTCCTGCCTGATGGCCGTCGGCGTCAATCACTCGAACCTCCGGCCACCGGATCATTTCGTTTACCCGAACCGATGGCTCGCGTACCGGTGGAAGACGATAATTCCTAGGGATAAAACACCTCCTTTGCCGGGCGCATCGCGCCGGGCATCAGGTAGTCTACAGCGGCAGTCCAAAAAGTCACAAGTTCGACGGCGCGGTGCGCCTCTGAAGCAGACGCCGGAATACCGCGATTCAGGCCGCGATTACTCATCGCCGCGACCAGTCAGCATGGCAGGGGCTCGGATTTGAGCAGTTCCATCAGGCCGTCCAAGGTCAGGGATTGGCTTTTTTCCCCACGCAGCCGCCTCAGCGACACCGACCGCGCGGCGGCTTCACGCTCCCCGACCACGGCCATATAGGGAATTTTGGCAAGCTCCGCCTCGCGAACCTTGAAGCCCAGTTTTTCGTTGCGCAGATCGGCGCTGGCGCGGAAACCGTCCGCGGAGATTAAGCCGGCGATTTCGGAGGCGTAAGCCTCGACCTTTTCGCTCAGCGACAGCACGCGGACCTGCTCGGGCGCGAGCCAGAACGGGAGCACGCCGCCGGTATGCTCGAGCAGCACACCGATAAAACGCTCCAGCGTTCCCAGCACCGCGCGATGGATCATTACGGGGCGCTCCTCGGTGCCCGCGCTGGTCGTATATTCAAGGCCGAATCGCTCCGGCATGTTGAAGTCGAGCTGGATCGTGGCGACCTGCCATTTGCGCTTGAGCGCGTCGGGCACATAAATCTCGATCTTCGGTCCGTAAAAGGCGCCCTCGCCCGGATTGATCTCGAAGTCAAAGCCGTTGCGGCGCATCGCAACGCCCAAAACTTCCTCGCGCCTGCGCCATTCTTCCTCGGTGCCCAGATGCTTGTCGGGCATCGTTCCGAGCTTCAGTTCGATACTTCCAAAGCCCAGCGCTTCGTAAACCTCGCGCACCATCCGCAGGTTGAGGTCGATTTCACCGGCGATCTGTTCCGGCGTGCAAAAAATATGCGCGTCGTCCTGCGACATCGCGCGCACCCGGGTCAGTCCGTGCAGGGTGCCGGAGCGTTCGGCGCGATGCAGCCGGCCGAAATCGGCAAAGCGAATCGGCAGGTCGCGGTAAGAACGCTTGTCGCTGCGGTACATCACCGCATGGCTGGGGCAGTTCATCGGTTTGAGGCCGTAGTCCAGCTCGCCGCCTGAATTTTCACCGTCGGTTGTCAGGAACATGTTCTCGCGGAACATGTCCCAATGGCCCGAGGTATGCCACAGCTGGTTTTTGAAAATCTGCGGCGTGATCACTTCGGCAAAGCCGTAGCGCCGATACAGGCGGCGCACGTAGTCGGTCAACTGATTGTAGATAATTGCGCCTTTGGGCAGGAAAAAGGGTGAGCCCGGCGCGATCGGATCGAAGAAAAAGAGACCCATTTCGCGGCCCAGTTTGCGATGGTCGCGAGCGCGCGCGAGTTCCAGCAGCCGCAGATGCTCCTCCAGCGCCTCCTTGGAGGGGAACGCGGTGCCGTATATCCGCGACAGCATCGCGTTGTGCTCGTCGCCGCGCCAGTAGGCCCCCGCCACGCTGGTCAGTTTGAAAGCCTTCAGGTGGCGGGTGGAGGGCACATGCGGTCCGCGGCACAAGTCAATCCAGTCGCCCTGGCGATAAAGCGAAACGCGCGGCTCGGGAATCCCCCGGATGATCTCGACCTTATACTTCTCCTTCATCGAGTCGAACAGCGCGATTGCCTCGCCGCGGCTCATTTCAAGCCGCTCGACCTTGAGGTCGGCTTTAGCCAGTTCGCGCATCTTGCTCTCGATCCTTGGCAGATCGTCGACGGTAAACGGTGCCGGCGGCGCGAAATCGTAATAAAATCCGTCCTCGATAACGGGTCCGATCGTAACCTGAGTGCCCGGATACAGGCTTTGCACCGCCTGGGCCATCAGGTGGGCGGTGGAATGGCGCAACACCTCAATACCGTCGGGGCTGTCCGCTCCGATCGGCTCGAGGCTGGCGTTCTCGGTGATCGCACGGCTGAGGTCAACGATCTTGCCGTTGACCCGGGCCGCGATTGCCCGGACACCGTTGCCAAATTGACTGAGCAGCTCTCCGGCGCTGGCGCCGGGTTGAGCCCCGTGGACAACTCCGCCAACAGTAACGCGAATCTCCGAACTCATCGAAGCGACATTGGCGTGACAGGCAGGAAGTAGGCTGGCGCAGCGAGGCCTTGCCGCATGGCCGCGGCGGTCCACGCCTTCAGACGAATGGTGGTAGGCACGGGCGGGATTGAACCGCCGACCCCTTCCGCGTCAAGGAAGTGCTCTCCCGCTGAGCTACGTGCCTGATAATGCAATCTGGAAAACAACCCGTTCACCGCTAACAAAAAACACCGCTACGGGCAATAACTCCTCGTGCCGGCGCGCCGCTTGCCCATTTTGGCTGGCGACGCGCCGATCCTTTTCTGGTAAATTCGACCATTGCCCAACGGGTGACGCAACTATATGGATCGCGAGCGAATCGTACAGGCCTTTCTTTTAGGCTCCCTGGTCGTGATGGCCTATGAGCTGTACCGGATTCTACAGCCTTTTCTGGTTCCGGTGGTTTGGGCGATGCTCCTGGCGTTCATTTTTCACCCATTGATGGTGCGCGCCGAACAGTTGATGCATCATCGCACGCTTGCCGCCCTGTCCATCACTCTGGTGGTTGCACTGGTCGCGATAGTCCCCGCGCTGTGGCTGTCCACGATGCTGGCCTCCGAGGCCCGCTCGCTCTACACCCAAGCTTACATCCTGGCGGAACAGGGCGGGGTCGGAAAGTTCCAGGACCTCGCACTCCATTCCCGCCTCGGGATGGCCGCCAGCAGGCTGCTGATGCGGGTGAACATCAAGCTCGACGAGGAATTACCCAAGTTTGCCCTGCAGGCCAGCCGGCTAACCAGCGACACAATGGTTGGTTATGTGACCGGAACCTTCAAGAATCTTTTTTCCTTCGTGATCGATTTCGGCTTAATGCTGATGATCCTGTTTTACCTGCTGCGCGACGGTGAGAGTTACTATCACTCCTTCCGCGATATGACGCCCTTGCACGAGGACGACAAGCATGCGGTGTTCGAATCACTGCGGGTGACGCTTTCCTCGGTGATGCGGGGATTGTTGGTCACGTCGCTGATCCAGGCGGTATTTATCGGGATCGGCCTGGCATTCACGGGCGTCCCCTATTGGGCCTTCCTTTCGCTGGCTACCGCCGCGGTCGGGCTTTTTCCAATCGGAGGGACCGCACTGATCTGGATTCCCGCGGCACTCTATCTTCTATATGCGAGCGGATGGGTCTGGGCGTTAATTCTGCTGGTATGGTGCGCAGTCGCCGTCGCGGTGATTGACAATCTGATCAAGCCGCAGTTGACCGGGCGCGGAACCGGGTTGCCGACACTGGCCTTGTTTCTGGGTATCGCAGGCGGGCTGGAAGCCTATGGCATCCCAGGGCTGTTTGCCGGCCCGGCGGTAATCGCGGTCCTAGCCTCGCTGCTGCGCGCCTACAACAAAAGCTACAATCCAGTTCAGCGCGAAGCTGCCTGAATCGTTCTGACGCCGGACCTGGAGGAGGGCTTCCACCGCCGGTTGCGTCTATCAACTTTAGATTGCGAGGAGAACGTAAAAAGAATGCGATGCGGCTGTGGAGCAGCCACATCGCATTAGGAGTTGGTTACCCGGTCTGAGACTGACGCTGTTCGCTTTGGCTATTGCTCCTGTTTGCTCTCGATGTAGGCGATAATCGTGTTGATTTTCGCGGTCACCTGAGCTTCGGTGCGGCCGGGCGTGCCGGGCATTTTGCTCTGCGCAAAAACAACGCCCCAGATCGGCATCTCGCGGGTACCATGACTGGCGACGACTTCCTTGCCGCTAATCATGTTAAAGACGTGTTCGTAGGGAAACTTGCCGCCGTTGTTTTTGGAGAGCAAGGTCAGGTTAGCGGGCTTCTTCTTGAGGGTGTCCGCCACCGGCCCGTCGCCCGTTGCGTCCATTCCGTGGCAAGGTGCGCAGTATTGCCGGAACTGGAGCTTTCCGCTGGTTATCTGACCACTGGTGGGGTGTATGACGGGTTCATGTCCCGGTGCTGGCGCTTCCATCTGAGCCAGAGCCGTATTCCCAGTCGCGACGGCGAGCAGCACCGCCAACGCCCCAATGATGGACAGAGCCGGGTATTCTAGACGTTTTGCCACCATTATCCTCTTCCCCCGTGCAATGGGTTAATTGACTAGCGGGACCTTCTAGCAAATAAGGACATCCGCGTCAAAGCCTAAAAGCGGTTTAATCCGGGAGCGGTTAACCCGTTATAGCTCCCGTCGCCGGTTGCCGTTAAGCTGGATCGCACCATGAACGGAGCCAAGGAAGCCAAGGCGCTGGCGATCATCAGCCGGCTGCGCGGGGAGGGCTTCGCCGCCTACCTGGCGGGCGGGTGTGTGCGCGACCGCATCCTGGGCGTCCGGGCCAAGGACTTCGATATCGCCACCGACGCACGGCCCGAGGTGGTGCAAAACCTGTTTCACAACACCATTGCGGTGGGGGCGAAATTCGGCGTTGTGGTGGTGATTATCGACGGCGACCCGTTCGAAGTCGCCACCTTCCGCGCCGACGCCCCTTACCTTGACGGGCGGCGCCCTTCAGCGGTTCATTTCGGCACCCTGGAGGCGGACGCCGAGCGGCGCGATTTCACCATCGGCGGGATGTACTACGACCCGGTCGCCGACCGCCTGATCGATCTGGTCGGCGGACAGTGCGATCTCCGCGCCGGAATCCTCCGCGCAATTGGCGATCCGCGCCAGCGCTTCGCCGAGGACCGGCTACGAATGCTGCGCGCCATCCGCTTCGCTGCCCGGCTGGATTTCACAATTGAGCACGCCACCCTGGACGCAATCCGGCGCGCCGCCCCCGCGATCAACGAAGTTTCGGCCGAACGCATCGGCGACGAACTGGTGATGATCCTGACCGAAGGCCGCGCGGCGCGCGGAATGGAACTGCTGCTTCAAAGCGGCCTGATGCGCCCGCTGCTGCCCGAAGTCGAGGCGCTCATCGGATGCGAGCAGCCGGCCAATTTCCATCCCGAGGGCGACGTTTACCGCCATACGATGCTGGCAATGTCGATGCTGGATTATGGATGTACAGAGACGCTGGCCTTCGGGATGCTGTTTCACGATATCGCCAAACCGCCGACCCGTGAAGTCAGGGGTGACAAAACCACCTTTTATGGCCATACGGAGCGGGGCGCCGAAATGGCAACTCACATCCTGCAGCGGCTGCGGCGCTCGCGCTTTGTGCAGTCGCGGGTCGCCTACCTGGTGCATTACCATCTGCGCTTGAGCGACGCGCTGCGGATGCGCCCGTCCAAGCTCAAGCGGATGCTGGCCGAGGACGGCTTCGAGGAATTGCTGTCGCTGGCGCGCATGGACGCACTGGCCTCCAGTTCTTATCTTGGCTTCTATCATTTCTGCCGCCGCGCGATGGAAACCCATGCGCCCGAGCAGTTGCGGCCGCCGCGCCTGATCGGCGGCGACGACCTGATCGAGATGGGCTTTACGCCGGGTCCCGCCTTCAAGGCCATCCTCAAGGAGGTGGAGGATCTCCAACTCGACGGCGAATTGCACGACCGCGAGGGCGCTGTCGCGTACGTGCGCAGTCATTTCCCGCCCGCTTCAAGCGCCTGAAGCGAGGCGGGGAGCCCGGCCCAGTTCCGCAGCATGCAAGGCCTGCTTCAAGCCGCCGCGATCAGCAAACATTTCGGCGCAACGCGTGCCCTGAGCGCGGTCCATTTCATCGCTCACCCCGGCGAGATCCATGCCCTGCTGGGTGAGAACGGCGCCGGCAAAACCACGCTGATGAACGTAATCGCGGGCCATCTGCGCGCCGACGCGGGCGCCGTTGTGCTCGACGGATCCGCACTAAAGCCGGGGTCCCCGCAGGCGGCTCTAAACGCCGGCATCGCGACCGTGCATCAAAGCCCGATGCTGTTCGAGCGTCTGAGCATCACCGAAAACCTGGCGCTCGGCGGCTTCGTCCGCCGCGGGGTGGCGCCGGCCCAGGTCGCCGAGCGGGCCGCCGCGATGGCGCAACAGCTCGGCTTCCCGCTGCGGCTGGATCAGAAAACGCTTGCCGGAGTGTCGATCGCGCAGCGGATGCGCCTGGAGATCCTGCGCGCGCTCAGCTTCGACCCGCGCGTACTGATCCTCGACGAACCAACCGGGCTGCTCGCGCCGAGCGAGCTGAGCGGGTTTCTCGACCTGCTGCGTGCGCTGCGCGACCGCGGCCGCAGCGTAATCCTGATCACCCATAAGCTCGCCGAGGCCATGGCGGTGGCGGACCGGATTACGATGCTGCGCGCTGGCCGCGTGGTCGCCGAGACCACGCCCTCCCAAACCAGCGCCGGCGAACTGGCCGCCGTGATGGTGGGCGGCGCAGTTGGGCTCGCGCCTCGCGGCAATACAAGGGACGGTCGTGGTGCCGAAGTTCTGACTATCGCCGGGCTGGGCCTCGATTCGGACGGCAGGCCGCTGCTGGAGGACATATCTCTACGGCTGGCGACCGGGCAAATCATGGCCGTCGCCGGCGTGGACGGCAACGGGCAGCACGAGTTGGCCGAGATCCTGGCGGGCGCGCGCCGCCCCAGTCGCGGTCAAATTCTGCTGGACGGGAAAGTTGCCGACGCTGAGGCGATGCGCCGGATCGCCGTGATTCCGCAAAGCCGCGAGCACGAGGGCCTGATCCTCGATATGGAGCTGTGGGAGAATCTGCTCCTGTCGGCGGCCCTGCGCCTTCAGATGCAATGGGCCGGCCTGCAACGCCGCGGTGCGGCGCTCGCGTTGTGCGAGCGCATTATCGACCGCTTCGCAATCCGTGCGCGCGGCCCGCGGCAAAAAGCGCGAGCCCTTTCCGGCGGGCATCGCCAGCGGCTGATGGTCGCACGCGCGATGGCCGCTAATCCTGCAGTCATTGTTGCCCACGACCTGACGCGTGGACTCGACGTCAGCGCATCGGCGGAGGTCAGCCGGATGGTCCGCGAATTTGCCGCCCAGGGCGGCGCGGTGCTGCTGATATCCACCGACCTCGATGAAGTCTTCGAACTCGGCGACCGTGTGGCGGTGATCAGCCGCGGCCGCCTGACGGAGCTGGATGGCGAGCAGCGCAGCGCGGAGCAGGTGGGACTGCTGATGGCAGGTGCAGGCCGCTAGGTGGCCGCCACCAGAACGTGGCACAAGCTTCCAGCCCGAGTCTGGATTTTCTGCCATTCTTCCTTAAACTCCGTCATAGGCTGGAAGCCTGTGCTTTGAATCTACACATCCGCTTCGTCCATCACCGTTCAAGAAAGCCGTGTCACGCCTGATCTCATCCACCGGTAAGCCGCTCGCCGCTCTGGCTGTGGCGCTAGGCCTGGTGGCGCTGGCGCTGGCCGCTCTGGGCGCGAACCCCGCCGCCACCTTTGACGCACTGCTCAACGGCGCCTTCGGCAACTGGCTCGCGGCCACCGACACGCTGGTCAAGGCGACGCCGCTGATTTTCACCGGTCTGGCAATCGCGGTGGCCTTCTCGGGCGCCATGTGGAACATCGGCGCGGAAGGCCAGTTGCTGGCCGGCGCGCTGACGGCCACTGCCTGCGGCATACACCTGGCGGACTGGCCTCGTCCCCTGGCAATCGCGATCGTGCTGGGCGCCGGAACCGCGGCCGGGGCGCTGGCCGGCGCCCTGTGCGGATGGCTCCGGATGCGCTTTTCGGTTAGCGAAGTCATCAGCACGATCATGCTCAACTTCACTGCTCTCCAAATTCTGAGCTGGGCCGTTCACGGTCCGCTTATGGAACCCTCGCACGCCTATCCCGTGAGCCAGGCGCTCCCGCCCGCCGCATGTTTGTACCGCTTCTTTCCTCCCAGCCGCCTGAACGCCGGAATGATTGCGGCGGTCGCGCTGGCGCCCGCCTGCTATGTCTGGCTGTTCCACACCAACGCCGGATTCGAGCTGCGTGCATTGGGCCGCAACCCCCGCGCCGCGGCGTTTTTTGGAATTCCGGTCGCGCGGGTCGCCGTCCTTACGATGGGCGTTTCCGGCGCGTTGGCGGGCCTGGGCGGTGCGGTGCAGGTTTCCGCCGTCAGCCATCGCCTGTTCGAGAAGTTTTCTCCGGGCTGGGGCTACGAGGCGATTGCGGTGGCGCTCGTGGCGCGCCTCAACCCGCTCGCCGTGGTGCCGAGCGCCTTGTTCTTCGGTGCGCTGGACAACGGCGCGCAGGCGATCCAGCGCGCGCAAGGGGTGTCGCCGGTGCTGGTCCAGGCTACGCAGGGATTGGTGATTTTTGTATTGCTGGCGTTCGACACTCCGGCAGTCGCATCCTGGCGCACGGGCGCGGCGCCGACGGAGAAGGAATTGACCGAGGGCACCGTCGATGCTTGAGGCGTTTCTCATCTCAACCATCGGCATGGCGGCGCCGCTGCTGCTCGCGGCGCTGGGCGAGTTGCTGGTCGAGGAGAGCGGCGTAATCAATATCGGCATCGAGGGTGTGATGCTGACCGGCGCGTTCGCCGCGATGGCCGCGGTTTACGCCACCGGCAGTATCGCGCTCGGCCTGTGCTGCGCGGCGCTTGCGGCGATGGTCCTGTCGGCCTTGATGGCCGCGATGACCGTCAACCTGGCGGTAAACCAGGTCGTGGCGGGCACGGCGTTGGACGTGTTCGCACTGGGAGTGACCGGGATGTTCTACCGGCGGATGTTCGGCGTGACCGGCAAGGCGCTCACCATAAGAGCGCTGCCGCGCGTTCCGATCCCGTTGCTGTCTCACATTCCAGTGATTGGCCCGGCGCTGTTCAATCAGAACCTGCTGGTTTACTTTTCGTTCCTGCTGGTAGTCCCGATTTGGTTCGTGCTCTACCGGACGCGATGGGGCCTGGGCTTGCGCGCGGCGGGTGAGCGGCCCGAGGCAGCCGACGCGCTGGGCCTAGGAGTATACTGGTTGCGATGGCAGGCACTGCTGATCTCCGGCGTCCTGACCGGGGTTGGCGGGGCATATCTGACGCTGGGTTACGCCAACACGTTCGTTGAAGGGATGTCGGCGGGACGGGGCTTTATCGCGCTGTCGATAGTGATCCTGGGCGAATGGCGTCCGGCGCGCGTCGCAGCAGCGGCGGTGTTGTTCGGAGCCGCGATGGCCCTGCAATTTACGCTACAAGCGTTCAACACGGGGATTCCCTACCAGCTATTCCTCGCGCTGCCCTATGTGCTCACCCTGGTAGTCCTTACCGTGTTGGGCGGCCAGGACCGCGCCCCCAGCGCCCTGGGCGAACCGTACCTGCGCCCCTGATTCACGTCTCGATTGGATGTGATGCTTTTGGAAGCGGGCCGGCTCGCCCCACGTACCGCACTAAGTTTGGTTTAAATCGAATTCCGTATTTCGATTTTGCAATATGAGCCGCAATCAGCTCTGGTCGCGGCCGAGGCGGTTTAGCACCGCCTTGGTGGTGCGGGCGGCCTCCAGGATATTCAGCTGCGAGTTGATGCGCGCCACGAGCTGGCGGCGAGAAAACGGCTTGGTCAAAAATTCGCTGGCGCCCAGGCGGATTCCTTCCGCGCGCGCTTCGATATCATCGCGGGCGGTGATCAGAATCACCGGGATCTCGGCCGTCTGGGGATCGGCCTTGAGTTCCTGGCAGACCTGGAATCCGTCCATCCCGGGCATCATCAGGTCGAGCAAAATAACGTCGACCTCGCTCTCGCGTGCGATCTGCAAACAGTCCGTCCCGCACAACGCCTCGATTGCGACGAAACCTTCCCGCTGCAAATGGCGGCTTAGAATATCGACGGTATCGGGGTCGTCGTCCACGACCAGAATTCGCGCGGGGTTGCTCCTGCGGTTCATCAACGCTCTCCCTGCGGATTACTGCCGTCCTCACTGACTTCCTCGTTGGGCTCGTAATCCAGTACTCCGCAGCGGCGCAGCTTGGCGGAAAACGTGGTCCGCTTAAGCCCCAGCAGTCGCGCCGCCGCCTGCTTGTTGCCCTGTGTACGGCGCAACGCCTCGTTGATCAGCCGGCCTTCGAATTCTCGCACCATCGCGGTGAGGTTGATTTCGCCATCGCCCAGCGAAGGCATCAGCCGCGGCTCCGCGCCGCGCGCGCCGCCCAGCAGGTTTTCCGGCAGCAGCGCCGCATCTATCACCGAGTCCTCGCACAGGATCGCCAGGCGCTCGACCATGTTCTCCAGCTCGCGCACGTTGCCCGGCCAGTCGTAGGACCAAAGCCGCACCAACGCCTCCTTGCTGATCGTCCATTGGCGGCCAGGCAGACGCGTGCTCATCCGCTGCAGGAAGTAATCGATCAGCAGCGAAATGTCCGAGCGGCGCTCGCGCAGCGGCGGGATGATAATCGGCACCACCTGGAGCCGGTAGTAGAGATCCTCGCGGAAAGTGCCCTTGCGCACCGCCTTGGCCAGGTCCTTGTTGGTGGCTGCAATCACCCGCACGTCAAGCTGGCTGGAGCGGTCCGCGCCCAGCGGCCGCACCGTACAATCCTCCAGCACACGCAGCAGTTTGGCTTGCAGCGCCAGCGGCATTTCGCTGATTTCGTCCAAAAAAATCGTGCCGCCATCCGCCATCCCGAACAGCCCCTGGCGTGGCGCGACCGCTCCGGTAAACGCGCCGCGTTCATGGCCGAACATCTCGGACTCCAGCATCTCATGTGGAATCGTGGCGCAGTTCACCGGCACAAAATCGTTGCCGGCGCGCGGCGACAACGCGTGGATCGCGCGCGCGACAACTTCTTTGCCGGTGCCGCTCTCGCCGCTGATCAAAACCGTCGCGTCGCTCTTGGCGACCCGTTCGATCAGCGCCCGCAGCCGGACTGTATGTGGATGTTCCCCGATTAGGGCACGCGCCGCCGGCGAGTGAAACCTCCCGGAGGCACTCTTGGGCCCGGAAGCCACTTACACACAATCCCCCTTAGCTGGACAGCCTCGACCGATCCTGTCACGGAGCCTGCCCCCCTAACAAGACGTGCTGACCGCTGAAATCCTTCCTCGCCCCAGTGTGGCCCAACGGGGGTCCGGGGAGACATTGGTAAAGCACTATAAGCGGCGACGCAAATGTCAGTTTGCTACACCGCCGCCTCGTAAATCGCGGCTTGGCCGGGACCCTCCGCCACCGCTATCTCCAAGCACTTCACCCCGCCCAGCGCGCGATTGGCCTCCAGAGCGGCTCGCAACTCGTCCCAGATAAAGCGCGCCAGTTCCTCCGCCGAGCTATGCACGATGGGCAGCAGACAGAGATCCTTGCGCGGCAGGATAAACTCGTCGCCCTCGTAGCGAATCCGCACCTGCTCGCCGATCGGCTCGATTCGCAAACAGTCGCTGCGGGCCGGAATCAGCGTCCGTTCGTCAAGCCGATCGACGATCTCCTTGGTCAGCTTCTTTACCAACCCGAAATCCAGGACATATCCGGAAGACGACAGGTCGCCGCGCACCCGGATGCCAACCTGGTAGTTGTGTCCGTGCAACGGCTCGCGAAAGCCGGGATATGCGATGAAGTGAGCGGCGGAGAACTTCAGATTCTCCTTGGCGACGTGAATCGCGAAGCTCGAAGCCACTGGCGCTCAGTCCTGGTGGCGAACACCCGCCATCTCGAAGAGCCGCCCGATGCCGCTTTGGGAGACGGTGCCGAAAGTTTGCCGGTAGCGTGCCGCGCTCAGGGCGGTGGCGGTCAGGAAATGCCCATGCTCGTCGTTGAACACCTCACCCATCAGTCGCGCCAGGGGTTCGGTCGCGCCGTTGAGGTCTGCGATCAGATCGGCCACGAACAAGCCGTGCGCTCCGCCCAGGATGCATTCCAGGAAATAGCCCAGCTGTCCGGCCGGGTCGATCTCAAGGCGGTCGAATCGCAGGGCCTGCTCCAGCGTCATCAAACGATCGATTCCGGCCGCCGCGCGGCGTGAGCGCACCGCCGGGTCGCCGCTGCCGGCAAACCCCGACCCGATCGCAACCAGCGCGACCCGTCCATCGTCCAGGGGCAAAGGATGGAAGATATAGCCTGCCGAAGTGTAGCCCATCATGCGGGCCAATGCGGTCCGATAAGCCAGCAAGTCGAAATCGACTCCGGCGGCAATCCGTAACAGGAACTCGCCCACTTCCATCCCAGCCTCATCCGCCATCGCGATCAGCTTCAGAAACCGCTGCGCGTCGTATTCCTCGCGCATCGCCAGGCGCTCGGCCCAGCGCCTCTCGAAGACCAAGCCCAACGCGCCGATTTCACCGGATGCCGGCTGCAGGCCGACGCGCGCCGCGATCGGCGCATGCGTATCGATTGGCTCCAGGTCCATCGCCAGGTAGTGCCCGTGCTGGGTTGGCTTGGCCAGGCCGCGCCGTGCGTTGCGAATCGCCAGTGGAAATGCTTCCAGCGCGACCAGTCGGCTTTTGCCGTTGCGCCGGACCGTGAGCAGGCCATGGCCGCTTTGCAGCGAGCCGTAGCCGGCGACCAATAAGGTTTCGTTCATTTGAAAGACGCTATCCCTCCTCCTCAACCACCACACCTCGAGGAAGTACCCGCCCTGCGAGTACCCGGCGCGGTCGTCTTTAAGACGGCCTTCACGCCACAATCGCTTACACCCACAGTAGGACGCCACGCGCCCGCACGCCGGTGCTTTGCGCGATTCCCTCGATATAAATGTCTAATTGAGCGCGATACGTTGCAAGATGCCCGCTGATTTCGGCGTCGGTTTTGAAGTCCACCACCGTCCAGCAGCGCTCCGCTCCGGTCTGTTCTTCAAAGGCGAGGTCGGCAATACCCTCGACAAGGCGGCCATCCGGCATGTGCAGCAATACCGGGCATTCGCGCAGGCATCGCGCCGCGCGATGCGCGCGCCGCATCACGTCGGAGCCCAATGCGGCCGTGACGGCCTCGGCGGCGGCGGCCATTTCTTCAGCATTGGCGCCAATAATCCGGCCTTGGAGGGCGACCGTGCGGGCGATTTCGTCTCCGCGTGCATCGAGCCGGAGCTGCAGCAGCGCGCCGTGGACCAAAGTCCCGAAGCGGGCGCCATGGGGGCGGGCGGCGCGGCGCGCCACGCTCACCAGCTCTATCTCCTCCTGTGCCGGGCTGGGCGCCTGCGCTCCGGCCTCCAACGCCACTTCGGTGGCGGTAACGACGCGAATCATCGGCGCGCCGGCAGCGGCTCGCACTGCCTGGCGGCGCTTTGCCCATCGCTCATAGGCTTCTTTGCCCGCGGCCGACGCCTGACCGCTTGCGTCCGCCTGCAACAATCGCATCTGGCGCAAACCCACCGCCTCTTCGGCGTCGAGTTGCAGTTGGTTCGGATCCCACCAGACCACCTGATGCGCTCCGGCGGCCACTTGATGCAGCCCGGGGGCGACCGATTTGAGCCCGGGCGGCGCGCTGGCGGGGCGCGGCGAGACGCTCTCCTGGCCGAAGCCAGGACATCCTGGCGGATTTGACGACAACGGGGCATGGATCGCGCCCGGCTGCGGATATACGACCGGGCCAAGGCTGCGCAGCCATCCCTCCTCCTGCACCTCCTGCGCGGCGTCACGGTCGCCGAACACGGGGACGACCAGCAGGTCGCGGGCGCGCGTGGAGGCCACATACAGCAGCCGCACAGCTTCCTCGCTGTCGCGCCGTTCCTCCTTTGCCACCTGTTCGAGCAGTTCGTCGGGCTTGCATCCGCACAGGGTCATCGCGCACAGCCGGCGTTCGGGATCGACGAATCGCTGCGCGGTGCCGGTTTCCTTGCAGGTGATGTCGGCCAGGATGACGACTGGGAATTCGAGTCCCTTGGCCGAATGCACGGTCATCATGCGCACCCCCTCGGTGCCTTCCTCCACCACCTTGGCCTCGGCGCCCTCGCCGGCCTCGGCTTCGGACTCGAGCTGATCCACGAAACCGCGAAACGAGATACCACCGCGCACTTCGAAGCGGCGCGCCTTGTCGAGCACGCGCAGGATATTGGCCAGCGCCTGCTCGCCGGTGGGCCACACGGCAAAACCGGCGTGCGCGCGGGTGCGCGACAGGAATTGCTGGATCGTGTCGGCGATTGGACGGCGGTTGCGTCCGCGATGCAGATTGCGCAGCAGGCTCAGCGCTTCGGCAACGTCGGCCAGTTCGCCGGCTTGCGGCGGATCGATTTTGCGAAACGGATGCAGCGAGCCAACGCTCGCCCGGAAAGTCAGCAGTGCCGCGTCGGACAGCGCGAAGATCGGCCCGCGCAGCGTGGCGAAGACCGCCAGCTCGTCGTCGGGCCGCTCGATCGCCATCAAGGCGTTGCGCAGGGTCATCACCTCTTCGCGCTCGTGGAAGGAGCGGCCGCCGAGCAGGACGTGCGGCACGTGGCGCGCCTCCAGCGCGCGCATGTAGCCGCGCGATACGTCGTCGCCCCAGGCGTCGAAGCGGCGGAACAGGATACAAATGTGGCGGGCCTGGATTGGGATTGGCGCCGCGGCCGGGTCGCGCTGCGTGATGGTCCATCCGCTGTCGTTGATCAGCCATGCGATAAAACCCGCGACCGCCTGCGGCAGCGACTCGTCGATACGAAATTTGACGATCCTGCCGTAATCGCCCCACGGTGCCGGCACCGGCAGCGCTACCAAGGCGGGCTGCGCCGAAGCGGCGGGGCGCAGGGCGTTGAGCGGCGCATAAGCCGCCTGCATGGCCGACTCCACCATCAACGGGGCGAACGCGGCGTTGACGAATTCGGCAATCGCGGAGTTGGGACGGAAGCTGGCGGTCAGATATTCGAGCTGGGCGCCGCAATCCAGCAATTGGCGTTTGACCGCCTGGTACAGCGCCACGTCGGCGCGCCGGAAGCGGTAGATCGATTGCTTGGGGTCGCCGACTATAAACAGCTTACCCGCCACCGGCCGCGCCGCACGCCAGTCGTGCTGATTGGGATCATCCGCGCTCAGCAGCAGCAAGATCTCGACCTGCAACGGATCGGTGTCTTGAAACTCGTCGAGAAAAATGTGCGTGAAGCGCCGCTGCAATTCCGCGCGCACGACGGGATTGTCACGCACCAGGTCGCGCGCCATCACCAGCAGGTCCATGAAGTCCAGCAGGCCGGCGCGCTGCTTGAGGTCGTTGTAGGCGCCGATCACGGGGCACAGTTCGTCGCGCAGCAGCGGCGCAAGCTGCGCGCCGGCGGCGTCGCGAAAGGCCTCCAGCCGGCGATGCACGCGCTCGCGGCGTTCCAGAACCTCGGGGCGCGGAATCTTCTGGCCATCTTCGCGCGCGCCGTAAACCGGGCCGTAGCCTTTCCAGGTCCAGATGTTCTGCCGGGGCTTGAGAAGGGCCAGTAGCTCGGTTTCCAGCGCGTCGTAATCACGGGCGCCGCGCACCGCTTCAAGCCGATTCATCTCGTAAAGGAAGCGATCGAACTCGGCCATCGCGCGGGTCAGCCAGTCATCGGATTTGCCGCATGCCGCCAAGTCGCCCAGTCCCTTCAGATCGGCGAGCAGCGCATCGATCTCACCCTCGCGGTCGAACAGGCGATAGCGCCAGGGCGTGTCAAAATCACGCCATTCGGCCAGGTTGCGGGCGGCGTCGAACAACAGCCGGCGCGGCCCGCGTCCGTCGCCGCGCCGAGGTCCGCCGTTGTCAAAGTTGCGCCGGCGCAAAATGCGGCGTACTCCCGGACCGGGGTTGGCCAACTCGTTTTCGAACCAGCTATCGAAGGCGCGCTTGAGTACGACGATCGCGGCGTCGGTTGGCGCGACGTTGAAGCGGGGGTCGATTCGCGCTTGCACCGGCCGCTCGCTTAGCAAGTCGGCGCAAAACGAATGGATTGTGCCGATCCGCGCCTGTTCGAGTTGGGGTAAGGAATCCTGCAAACGCGCGCGCCGCTCGGGCGCTTCCTGTTCGTTGGTCCGTGCGCGTTCGATCTCCTCGCGCAAGCGCAGCTTGAGTTCTCCGGCCGCTTTCTCGGTGAACGTCACCGCGACGATCCGATCAAGCGTGGCGCGTCCCGACGCGATCACCGCGACGATACGGCTGACCAGCGCGGTGGTCTTGCCGGTGCCGGCGGCCGCTTCGATAACCAGCGTGGTGTCGAGATCGCGTAGGATACGGTCGCGGGCCGCTTTATCAGCGAGCGCTTCGCGCGCATCCGCAGGCGAAGCGGAATCCAGCACCACCGAGGGCTGCTCGCTCATGGCATGTCCCGCAACTGGCCGAGGCTCTTGATGCGCCCGGGCGGTTTGCGCTTAAGCCGCAGCTCCTCATGCGGTCCGCAGACCATCCGGTAGTCGCACCAGGCGCATTCATTCTTGCCCGGCGCGGCAGGGAAAAAGCCCTCGGCGAGCGCGCCGGCGATTACCCCGACCACGTCGCGCGCAACCTCGCGCGCCGTCTTATTGATGGGCTCGCCTAACGCATTTTGGAGTTTGCGGCCGAGTTCAACCACGCGCTCCTCGTATGCGCCGGTGGACGTGCAATAGTAAAGCCGCCCCGCCGCGACTTCGTGGTCCAGCACTTTTTCCGCCGCCAGCGCATAAAGCACCGGCTGGAGGATCTTGCCGCCCCCGACCACCACCCCATTGGCGGCGCGGACCTTACCCGTTTTGTGGTCGGTGACGCGCAGGGCGCCGTCGCGATGGCGTTCGATCAAATCGATTGATCCGCGCAGCCTGAGCCCGGCCAGCAGCGCCACCGGGTTGGCGCTGCTGGCCGGATCGGCTTGCTCGCGATCGGCCAACCCGAAGGAAAGCTCGAAGCGCTCCGGGCACCATCCATGCGCATCCTCCGCCATGCGGCGCAGCCATTCGCGGAGATCGGCGCGAATCGCGGCGATACCGTCTTCCCAGACCTTCTCGATCGCCGGCGCCAGTTGGTCGTGGTAATGCGCGGCGCGGTCGTTCAGCCGCTGGTCAACCAGGTTCTGCGCGGCCTCCAGGTTGTGGCGGCCGACTGGCAGCATCGCGCGCTCGCGCAGAGCGCTTAGCAAATCGAACTGCACTTCATGAAACAGCGAGCCGCGCGTGAGCGGATCGATTACCTCGATCGATTCGGGCTCCTCGCGCGGTTCCAGCCGATGGATCGCCTGCAGGAAAAAACGGTAGGGGCATTCCGCATAATGCTGCAGCGCGGTGGCGGAATAAGATCGCGCGGCCATCTGATGACGGGCCAGCGCCGCGACCGCGGCAGGATCGGGATCGACCAGCCCGTCCGCCGGGGTCCATCGCCGCAGCCAGCGGCGGCCCCGCGCGCGCAGGGCGCGCGCCAGGTGAGCGTTGGCGTTGAGCAAGTAGTGCGCCGCGCCGGTGGTGGTCTCGGGGTCCGCGTCCACCAACCGCTGCAGCAGCGCCAGGTCGAACTCGGCATGGTCGATCGCTTCCTGCTCGCGGTTGGGCGCAGGCCATCCCAGCCGCAAGTCCTGTGCGGCGGCGGCACGCTCGGCCAGTTCATGAAAGCCCGGCAGGTAACCCTCGGCCGCGCGCAGCGTTTCCAGCGCATAGAATGAGGGCACGCGGGGGCGGCCCTGCTCGATATCGAGGCGCGGATAGGAAAGGCAAAGATGCGATCGCGCCGCGCCCACCGCGATTCTGAGCGCCAGGCGCTCAGCTGCGACGCGCTCGGGTTGCAGCTCCAAATCGGCCGAGATACGCGCGCGCGATCCGTCGGGCAGGATCGGATCCTCGACCACCTTGCGCGGAAAGAGCCGCTCCGAGAGCGCCGGTACCAGCACTAAGTCGAAGCTGAGGCCGCGTGCCGCGGTGGCGGGGCCGACGAACACGGCGCCGTAGCGCCGGCGCGTTGAGCGTTCCGTCAGCGTGCCGAGCCTGTCGCTCAGAACGATTCGTACCTCTTCGAGGTCAATCGGCCCCACCGGGGCCATCGGCTCCAGTTCCGCCAGCACCGCCCGCACCAACTCGGCGTCGCGGACTGCGAGCGTAGTGAGCGCGCGCAGATCCGCCAGCCATTCGCCCCACGTGGCCTTGGCCGGAAGCGACGCCAGGGCGTCGATAATTTCCAGCGCGACTTCGCGCAGATGTCCCAAATCGAGCAGTTGCCGATCCAGCCGCGCAGCGCCCGCGTCTTCGTCTTCCAGTTCGGCGCGCTTGTGCTCGAGTTCCTCGCGCAATCCATCGAGCCGCCGCCGCCATCGATCCCGGCTGCCAATCACCGACGCCTCGACGATCAACTCCTCCCATCGCCAGGGCGCGCGCACCGTCCCCGCGACCACGGGCGCAGGATCGGTGAGGTAGATCGCCGGCTCCTCGTAAGCCTGCGGGACTTCAAGTTCGGCGCCGAGACCGGTGGGGGTAAGCTCGGGATCCGGAGCGACGAACGGCTCGACACGATCATGCGCGGCGTCCCAATCCGGCACCTGGGCCAGGGACAGATATTCGCCGAAGCGCCGCGCGGACAAACCTTCCGCGGCGCAGGCCAGCAGCGCTAGCAAGGCACGGCCGCCCGGTTCCGGACGCCGGGTTCCGGCGCAGTAATAGGCCGGGATGTCGGCACGGTGCAGTGCCTCCTGTAGATGGGGCAGGTACTGGCCCGGAGCGTGTAGCAGCACGGCGATTTGATCCAGGGGCACGCCGCGCTCGGCGTGTGCCTGGATCGCGCGGACGATCTCGACGCATTCGCGCGACTCGCCCGGCGCCGAGAAAATCTCAACGCTGCCGTCCAGTTTGCATCGCGGCGGCCCGGAATTCTCGAACAGATGCTCCTGCAGCAGATGCAGGGAGGTTGCGGGCGCATCGCCGGCGCCATGCGGCGCCTCGGGCTCAACCGCCAACGCCTGCGAGAGGTAGCGTTGTGTGCGATGGTCGCCGGCGGGAACCGTGGCAAGGATCGCGGGAGATTGATCGGCCAGCGCCGCAACCAGGTCGCGTTCCATCGCGCTGACCACCGGCACGTCGAGCAGCAGCGTGGGCAATCCGACGAATCGCGGTTGCGACGTGGCGGCAGCGATTGCGAGCCGCACCATCCCGGCGCGATCGATAAGCCGGGCGGAATCCAATTCCTGCTCGAAGCGTTGCAGGATAGCTGCCAGAGCCGATCCGCTGGCGCCATCGGCGGCGAGCGCGCCCGGACCGATTGCGGCCAGCCGCAGTTGCTCGAGCGTCTCGGCAACCGCGCCGGGAAATCCCGGCCTGGTCGCGACTGCGGCGAAGAATTCGATATCGGCGGGTCGCGCCGAGCTTTTGAAGGCCGGTGTGGGTGAATCAAGCCCCGAGTAAAGTCCGTGGATAGCCCGCGCCGCGACTGCTTGGGTGGCCAGGGTACTGAGCGGCACCAGTCCCCGCGCCGCCAGATCATCCGCTGTCAGGAGACCGACAAGGCGGTTGAGCGTCAGCCGATGGACCGCGAGCAGCGCGCCGCGCGAAACCGCCACGGCGCGCAGCAGGTCATCCGCCGCCTCCCAATTGGCAGCCAACAACAGAACCTCGGCGCCGGGCTGTTTCGCCTCAAGCCAGGAGCGCGCATGAGCAATACGCAAGGCGGCCTGCGGCGAGCGAACTATTTGGCGAGTGCTGTGCACGCTATGACGCCGCCGATATCGCCGCTCGAAAGCCGGCAGAAAGCGGCGGATCTGATCGTGATTCCCCCACTCCAATCATATCAAGCCGCCGCTCCACGCGGTATCCACAGGACTCGCGCCGCATCCATCCGCTGTCCGACATGGGTGTATCAAGGCCGCTGTTTGCGTTATTGGGTAGGAAATGGACCTTCAACTTCAAGGCAAGCGAGCGCTGGTGACCGGCAGCAGTTCCGGGATCGGCGCCGGAATCGCGAGGGTACTGGCGCGCGAGGGCGCTATGGTCGTGGTTCACGGCCGCAATCGCGAGCGCGCCGACCGGGTTGCGGAGGAAGCCGGAAAGGAAGGGGGGCGGGTCCAGGTTGCGGTGGGTGATCTGACCGATGACGCGCAGGCTCAAGCGGTGGCGCAGGCAGCGGACGCGGCGTTTGGCGGTATTGACATCCTGATCAACAACGCCGGCGGGGCCGCCGGCAAGCAGCAGCAGGACTGGCTTGGGACCACGCCGGAGGTTTGGGCCGCGACCTATCAGACCAACGTCGTTTCGGCGGTGCGCCTGATTCGTCATTTCATTCCCCAGATGAAGCAGCGCGGATGGGGCAGGATTATCCAGTTGGCCAGCGCTTCGGCCACCCAGCCGCTGCCGTTTTCGCTGCCCGATTACCAGGCCTCGAAAGCGGCGGTGGTCAATTTCACGGTCGGCTTGGCCAAGTTCCTGGGCGGCACCGGAATCACGGTCAATACGATAACCCCGGGTACGATCCTGACCCCGGCGTTGGAGCGGACCTTCCGCGACTGGGCGCGGGCGCGCAATTGGGGCGAAGATTGGGAAGAGGTGGAGCGGCGCGCGGTGGGCGAAATGTTTCCCAATCCCTCGGGGCGGGTCGGCAGGATCGAAGACATCGCCGCCATGGCGGCTTTCATCGCCAGCCCGCTGGCCGGTTTCGTCAACGGCGCCAACATCAGAGTTGACGGCGGACGCGTGCCTACTATCAACTGAATCTGTAACATCCGAAGTCGAGGACCGCTGATGAAGTACGCGCTTTCAATTTTTCCAACCGAGTACGCGATTCGAATCGACGACCTGGCGCGCGCGGCCGAGCAGCGCGGGTTTGAGTCGCTGTGGGTGCCCGAGCATACCCATATTCCAACCTCGCGCCGCACTCCCTATCCCGCCGGCACCGAACTGCCCAAGGAGTACTCTCATACGCTCGATCCGTTCCTCGCGTTGTCGGCGGCCGCGGCGGTGACGACCAAACTGAAAGTCGGCACGGCAATCTGCCTCGTGGTGGAGCGCGATCCGATTGTCCTGGCCAAGGAGGTCGCCAGCCTGGACCTGCTCTCCGGCGGGCGTTTCCTGTTTGGAGTCGGCGTTGGATGGAACGTCGAGGAGATGGAGAATCACGGCACCAACTTCAAAACACGCCGCACCCTGATGAAAGAACGGATCGAAGCGATGAAGGCGATGTGGACGCAGGAGGAGGCGCAATATCATGGCCGCTTCGTCGACTTCGACCCAATCTGGAGCTATCCCAAGCCGGCCCAAAAGCCGCATCCGCCGATTCTGATGGGCGGGCAGGGCAGCAAGGCGCTGCGCGGCGTGATCGACTATTGCGAGGGATGGATCCCGATTCCGGTCCGGGTCGAGAATTTGAGCAAGCAAATTTCCGACTTGCGCCATCAGGCGGAGCAGGCCGGCCGGGACCCGAAGTCGATTTCGATCACGGTATTCTGGGGACGCAGCGACCAGGCGGCCATTGAGGGATACAAGAAGGCGGGGGCTGAGCGCGTGATCTTTCTGCTGCCGCCCGAGTCGCGCGACCAGGTGATGCCGAAGATCGACGAATATGCGAAGCTGATTGGGAACTAGGCGGCGGCGCAATCGCCGGCGCCGTCGTGGCTATTGCCATAATGCTGCGATGGGATAAAACAGCATAAAGCTGGGTGGACGCGGCGGTGTTTGCAGAAACGAACAAAAGAATTGGCGAGAGGAGAGCCCTATGAAATTCACATGGTTCCACCTGATGCCTTATCGGTTCCTGCCGGACGATTTCAAACAAAAGTACCACAGCGTATGGGTGGACATCCCGCGCGACCTCTACGACCCCAAAATCGGCCATCAGCTTTATAACGAGTACCTCGATTCGCTGGAGTTTGCCGACCAGATGGGCTTCGACGGACTGGGCTGCAACGAGCATCATCAAAACGGCTACGGCATGATGCCTTCGCCCAATATCATGGCGGCGGCGATGGCGCGACGCACCTCGCGCGCCAACCTGGTGGTGCTGGGCAATTCGATTGCGCTGTACAATCCGCCGATTCGGGTGGCGGAAGAGTTCGCGATGCTCGACGTGCTGAGCGGCGGCCGCCTGGTCGCCGGATTTCCGGTCGGCACCTCGATGGACACCAACTTCTGCTATGGCCAAACGCCGGCGCTGCTGCGCGAGAAATACCAGGAAGCGCACGACCTCATCATCAAGGCGTGGACGGAAAAGGACATCTTCAGCTTCAACGGCAAGTTCACGCAGTTGCGCTACGTCAATTTGTGGCCGCGCCCGTTGCAGCAGCCCCATCCCCCGGTCTGGATTCCGGGCGGCGGCTCGATCGAGACCTGGGAGTTCTGCGCCAAACACGACTACCAGTATTCGTTCCTGTCCTTCATCGGCCACGTGCATGGCAAGCGCATCACCGACGGCTACTGGGAGACGATGAGCCGGCTCAACAAGGAGCCCAACCCCTACAGCCTGGGCTTCGTGCAGACGATGGCGGTTGCTCCCACGGACGAGGAAGCGGAGCGTATCTTCGCGCCGCACATGGATTATTTCTACAACCGATGCCTGCATATCTACAGCGGGTTTGCCGACGCGCCCGGTTACCGCACACTCGATACGATCAAGTACGGCCTGCTCGCCCAGTACGGACGGCCCACGATGAGCGGCCTTACCTGGAAGGAGTTCGTGGACGGCGGTTATATCATCGCGGGCTCGCCCAAAACCGTGCGCGAGCGTCTGACCGAGGCGCTCAAGACGTTGCGCTGCGGCCATCTGATGGCGCTGCTGCAGTTCGGCTCGATGCCGGCGGAGGCCACGCGGATGAGCACTGAGCTGTTCGCGCGCGAGGTGATGCCGCATATGCGCGGGCTGTGGAGCGAATACCAGGATCGATGGTCCCCGCATCCGCTGCCGGCGGCCGATCGCGCCAAACCGGCCCCGGTTGGTGGAGCGAGCGCCGGACGAACCAGCGCTCCGAGCGAGGCGCTTGCGTCGCGAGAGGTCTCCAAGTGAAGACGCAGCAAAGCGTTGGCGGCGGGCGGTTTTCAGTTGAGGTGTTTACCTACGGGAGCGGCGAGCCGCTGCTGTTTCTACATGGCGCCGGCGGAGTTTTTGAGCCCGACCCGGCGCTGGAGGAATTGGGACGCGATTTCAAGGTAATCGCGCCGCATCTGCCCGGTTACGGCGAGTCCACCGGCGGCGATCAGATTGACGACGTTATCGATGCCGCCCTGTTCTACCATCAGTTGATGGATGAACTGCATCTCGACAGCGCCTACATCGTGGGCCATTCGATGGGCGGGATGCTGGCCGCCGAGGTCGCCGCGCTCGACGTGCATCGCGCGCGCAAGCTGGTGCTGGTGTCGTCGGCGGGGTTCTGGATGGAGGAGCATCCGATCCCGGACTTCTTCGCCGCCGATCCCAAGGATCTCCCAGCCCTGATCTTCCATGACCCGAACTCGCCCGCGGCCAAGGCGATGACGCAGATTCCGGAGGATCGCGAGCTGATGGCGCAGATGTACGTGGAGCGGGTCAAGCGGATGACGATGGCGGGCAAGTTCCTGTGGCCAATCCCGGACCGCGGGCTTAAGAAGCGCGCCTATCGAATCAGCGCGCCCACCCTTTTACTGTGGGGTGCGTCAGACCGACTCGTGCCGCCTGTGTATATGAGCGTGTTCAAAGGCCATATCAGGAACTGCACTGAGGTGCAGATTCCCGAGGCCGGCCACGCCGTGATACAGGAGCAGCCGCAGAAATTCTGCGCCGCGGTAAAGCGCTTTCTAAAGGAGTGAACTAACCGCGGCCAGTCGGCAAAAAAACGCCCGGCGTGCTGCGCGCCGGGCGTTTTTTTGGTTTTGACCAGGATGGCCCGCTGACTAAGATTAGGTGGGGGATGGAGTTAGGCGACATGAACGCTCCTGAAATCGCACTGGCTGGGCTTAAGTGGTTCAACGTCGCGGCGCCGTTGCCGATTGCGTCCTTGCACGGACGCATCGTGATTCTCGATTTCTGGACCGAAGGATGTATCAACTGCATCCACATAATACCGACCTTGCGGCGCGTTGAAGAACGGTACCCCGACAAAGTAGTTGTGATCGGCGTTCACTCGCCAAAATTCGCCAACGAGAAGAGCGCCGCAAGCGTCCAGGACGCCATCAGCCGCTACGAAATTCGGCATCCGATCATTCACGATCCGGAGATGACGCTCTGGCAGGCATTCGGTGTGCGGGCATGGCCGACGATGGTCGTGATTGGCAGCGACGGCGACGTGGTAGGTGCGATTCCCGGCGAACCGGATCCGGACCGATTGGCAGCGGCGATCGACAAACTGGTAGCCGCTGCGGCCAACGCCGGCACTTTGAAACCGGCGCTGCTTGCTCTCACGCCGGCTCCGGAAGTGAAAGGGCGTTTTCTGTTTCCAGGAAAACTGAAGCCGGTTCCGGGCGGTTCCAAGCGATGGGTGCTGGCGGACGGCGGCCACAATCAGATCGTTGTGCTCGATGATCATGGCAATGATCTGACGCGCTACGGCCGCGGCATGGCGGGTTTTATCGATGGCGCGGCCAACGATGCCAGCTTCAATCATCCGCAGGGCGTGATCGCCTCTGGCGACGCCATCTTCGTGGCGGACACCGAAAATCATGCCATCCGGCGCATCGACCTGGCAAGCGGCGAGACAACCACGCTGGCCGGAACCGGCAAACGCGGAATGCAACTGGGAGCGCCCGAAGCAGGCCGCACGCGCGCACTCGCCTCGCCGTGGGACCTGGAGAAGAAGGGCGACCATCTGTTCTTCGCGAACGCGGGGACTCACCAGATCGGCGTGCTGGATCTGAAGCTCGGAACGGTGGCCGCTCTGGCGGGCACGGGCGAAGAAGGTCTGCGCGACGGAAGTGCCGCGTCGGCTTCACTCGCCCAGCCCAGCGGCTTGGCCCTGAGCGCGGATGGGGAGGCACTGTATCTGGCGGACTCTGAAAGCTCGGCTATACGAGTCATTGCGCTGTCCGCAGACTCGCGGATGCTTACCCTGGTCGGCGCCGGATTGTTCGACTTTGGATGGGTCAACGGTGACTTTCGCACGGCGCGTTTGCAGCATCCGCTTGGGGTCGCCGTTGATGGCGGCCGCGTCCTGGTAGCGGATACCTACAACAGTGCGATTCGCGAACTGGAACTGGCCAGGCGCGCTGTCACCGATTTCGATGGAGGCGAATTCACCTGCGTTGACCCGGTATGCATTCCGGCGCGCGAGCCCGCCGGCATTGTGGTCGATACTCCCGAGCGAATTTTTCTGGTCGATACAGGCAACCATCGCATCGAAGAATACCAGCCCGTTGCAAAAACGTATCGCACGTGGGCGCACTGATCGGCGGGTACCGGCAACCGGCATGGCCTGCTGCTGTAGAGATTAGCGGAAATCACTAGTATTCCGGAGGGCAGATCCATGGCTGATCCTCATGATTGGGTGAAGGCGAAAAGCGTTCAGAAGCTAAAGGAATTGCAGCCCGATCTGTTCGATCGATTCCTGGAATTCGAACAGGCGGTATATGAACCCGGACATCTATCTACCAAGGTCAAGGAATTAATCGCCGTGGCAGTGACTCACGTGACTCAATGTGAAGCCTGCACAGCGCTGCACACACGCAACGCCAAGATGGCGGGCGCGACGGACGCCGAAATTGCGGAAGCGGTCTTTGTGGCGATGGCATTGCGCGCCGGCGCGGCGATTGGCCATTTCAAGACCACTGCCGCAACAATCGACCGTACACACGAATAGCGGATCCTTAATGCCTCAAGCGGGGGATTAGGCGGGGCAGGTTACTGAAAGTCTGCTGGTAGGGGACGCCCAGAGCGGATTCTTCCGAGCTGATTCTGACGCGCAGTATTATCGCGTTGCCGGCTGAGAAGACGATAGCCGTCAGCCAGCAGCCATAAATCATCGGGACGCAGATCATCTCGATCACGATGGCCAGATAGTTGGGATGGCGCATGAACCGGTAGGGACCCGACGCGACTGGAGCAACGCCGGGTAGCACAATAACCCGCGTGTTCCAGCGCCAGCCTAGCGTCGCCACCGCCCAATAGCGCAGACCCTGCGCAAACAGCGCGCCAGCCAGCGCAATCCATCCAACCGTGCCGGGAAACGCCCGGTTGAAAAAGATTGCCTCGCCGCCGCAGGACAGGATGAACAGCGTGTGAAACACTGCCATCACCGGGTAATGGCCGGCGCCCGACTCGGTGGCGCCGCGCGCAAACGCCCAGCGTGCATTGCGCGCCGAGATGATTAGTTCAACAATTCGCTCGACGCCGAGCGCTGCCAGCAGGGCAAGGTACGCGCCGGGCGAAATCACCATCGCAATAGCACCAACTCCGAACAGAATCCCGGCCCCATCGCCATCAACAAACCATATTCACCAGCCTTCGCCTGCTGCGTTTCCAGCAGGTCGGCCAGCACGAACAGTACCGAGGCCGAGGAGAGATTGCCAATTTCATGCAACGAGCGCCATGAACGCTCCAGCGCGTCGCAGGGAAGACCAAGCGCGCTTTCGACCGCGTGCAGAACCTTGGGTCCGCCGGTGTGAGCAATCCAGTAGCGGATAGCGCCGCGGTCAAGGCCGTGTTCGGTCAGAAAAGCATCGACGTCCGCGCCCAGGTTCTGTTCGATAACCTCGGGCACGCGGGGCGACAGGATCACTTTGAAGCCGCTGTCAACGATGTCCCATCCCATCAGACGCTCGGTGCCTGGATAAAGGACGGAGCGCGTCGCGATAACGTGCGGGCCTTGGCCCGCGCTGCGATTGGCACCCGTCACCACAACCGCCGCGGCGCCGTCGCCGAACAGCCCTGACGCGATCAGATTGGCCATCGATAGATCGTCGCGCTGCAATGTGAGTGAGCAGAGCTCCACTGACAACAGCAGGGCGGCATGATCGGGAAACGCCCGCAGGTAGTCCGAAGCGCGCGCCAGGCCCGCGGCGCCGGCGACGCATCCCAGGCCGAAGATGGGTGTGCGTTTGACGCTGGCGCGCATCCCGACGCGCCCGGCGATGCGCGCGTCAACGGCAGGGGTTGAGATTCCGGTCACGGTTACGAAGAAGAAATGATCGATATCTGCCGCTTCAAGGCCCGCGCGCTCCAACGCGGTGCGCACCGCGGCTTCGCCGATATCGGCCGCGGCGGTAGTCCAGGCCTGGTTGGTCTTGGCAAAGGTGTCGAGCGGGGGATATTCCGAAATTGACAGGGCTAGATGACGGCCGCGCACCCGCACCGCGCGATGGAACTCGTCTAGGCGCTTGCTGCTGCCGTACTTGCGGGTCCAGTAATCGCGCAGCGCTCCGGTCAGCACGTGCTGCTCGACGTAGTTGGGCGGTAACGTAGGGGCGACCGCGCGAATCTGCGGTGCGTTGCGGCCGATAGAGGATGCGGGCAAGCTGCGCGGATGTTCTGCACTCATTGCGTAACCTCGTCCCGAAAACAGTATGGCACTGCACTACCTCCTTTATCACGCAAGGCGAAACCGAAAGGTGAGCGACCGAGCTGCGTTTGGGACGTAAAATCTGCAATTGCTCGCGCGAAGCCCTTTTTCCGCCCGGCCGCCAGTCGTCATCGTTCGCCCATTAACGACGCACGTCAATCCGAACGGGCTATCATCACTCCAAACCACGCAAACTTGGCGATAGTTCCGAGTCCGCGGGCTGCCGCGCCATCATTTTGTCTTTGAGGGCGCCGCGCAAGAAGATAAGATCGCCACCCGGGGCGTCCGTTCACTTCGACTGCTCCTTCATGCCAGGGCAAGCCATGTCCGCGCGAATACCACTCAGCACCTACCGCATCCAGTTCAGCCATCGCTTCACCCTTGAGCAGGCCACCGGTTTGGTCGACTATCTGTACGAACTCGGTATCAGCGACTGCTACGCGTCGCCCTTGACGCGGGCGCGCCCTGGCAGCACCCACGGTTACGACGTCACGAACCATGGGATGCTCAACTCGGAAATTGGGAGCGATACGCAACTGGCGGAGTTTGCGCGGCGGCTGCGTGCGAGGGGGATGGGGCTGATTCTCGACACCGTGCCCAATCACATGTGTATCGCCCACCCTTCCAATCTGTGGTGGTGGGACATCCTGGAAAATGGGCCCAGTTCCCCGTTCGCGCGCTTTTTCGATATCGACTGGAATCCGCCCAAGGCCGACTTGATCAACAAGGTGCTGCTGCCGATGCTCGGCGATCAATTCGGCCGGGTGCTGGAAAACGGCGAGATCAAGGTGGTGTACGAGGGAGGTGCGTTCCGCGCCCGCTATTACGATTGGCTGTTGCCGCTGGCGCCGCTCACCTGGCCCTTGATTCTGCAAAACGCGCTGGACCGGGTTCATGAACCCTTGGGCGAGTCGCATCCGGCCGTGATGGAGTTGGAAAGTATCATCACCGCGCTCGGACATCTGGCGCCGCGCACCGAAACCGATCCGGAACGCGTCCGGGGGCGGCAGCGCGAAAAGGAAGTGATCAAGGGCAGGCTGTCGGCGTTGCTGGCGAATTCCGCCGGGGTGAGGTCAGCGCTGGAAGCCTCACTGGCGGATCTCAACGGCGTCAAGGGAAACCCGCACACGTTCGATCGCATGGAAAAGCTGCTGGAGGAGCAGGCCTACCGCCTGAGCTTTTGGCACGTCGCAGCCGACGAGATCAATTACCGGCGCTTTTTCGATATCAACGAACTGGCCGCCATCCGGGTGGAGGATCCAGCCGTTTTCGAGGCCGTCCATGATCTGACGCTGAGCCTGATCGAGCGGGGCGTCGTAACCGGACTGCGTATCGACCATGCCGACGGGCTGCTAGATCCCGGCCGCTACCTGCGCGTGCTGCAGGAGCGATGTGCGGCCGCGCTGGGCGGCGGCGCCGATGGCGGCGGGAGCGGCCGGGCGGACTCGCGCGCCCTATACCTCGTGGTGGAGAAGATTCTGACTGGAAGCGAGCGGCTGCATCGGGACTGGCCGGTTCACGGCACCACCGGCTACGAATTTGCCAACCTGCTAAACGGCATCTTCGTGGACACTTCGAACCTGCATCGGTTTGAAGACCTTTATACACGCTTCGTCGAGCAGCAGGAGGACTTTCGCGAAGTCGTTTACGAATGCAAAAGGCTGGTACTGAGAGCCTCGATGTCGGGTGAGCAAAACGTATTGGCGCGCAAGCTGGATCAGATCTCGGAGCAGCATCGATGGTCGCGCGACTTCACGCTCAACAGCCTGGGCCGGGTGCTGGCCGAGGTGATCGCCTGCTTTCCGGTCTATCGCTCCTACGTGACTGCTGATGGAAGCCTGACCGACGAGGACCGGAGCCAGATTCGCCGCGCGATCAACGCCGCCAAGCGGCGCAACGCCGCGCTCAGCGAATCGACCTTCGACTTTCTGGCCGCGGTCCTGCTGCTGGAGCATCCCGAGGGCCTCGACGAGTCCGCCCGCGCCGAGCGGCTGGCCTTTACCCTGCATTTTCAACAATTGACCAGCCCGGTGATGGCCAAAGGCTTCGAGGACACGGCGCTCTACCGCTATTGCCCGCTGGCTTCGCTCAACGAGGTGGGCGGGGATCCGACTTGCTTCGGGCTTCGAGCCGAGGAGTTCCACGCGCGCAACATCCAGCGCGCCCAGGAGACGCCGCACGGGCTGTCCGCCACCTCCACGCACGACACCAAGCGCAGCGAGGACGTGCGCGCACGTATCAACGTGCTATCCGAAATTCCCGACGAATGGGAACGCGCGATCTGGCGCTGGCATCATCTGACCGAGTCCGCCCGCGCCGACATCGACGGCGCTTCCGTGCCGGATCCAAACGAAGAGTACCTGTTCTATCAAACCCTGATCGGGACGTGGCCGCTTGAAGCGGATGCGGCCGAATACGAACAGTATGTCGGGCGCATCCAACGCTACATGGACAAGGCGGCCAAGGAGGCAAAGCTCAGAACGAGCTGGATACGGGCCAACGACCGGCACGACATCAAGCTGGCGGAATTCATCGCAACGGTGATGCAGCCGCCATCGGGCAACGCCTTTATCGCCGACCTGGACGTGTTTGCGACGCGGGTGGCGCAGGCCGGAATGCTGAATTCGCTCTCCCAGGCGGTGCTAAAGATCGCGTCGCCGGGAGTGCCGGATTTCTACCAGGGAACCGAGTTGTGGGACCTGAGCCTGGTCGACCCGGACAATCGCCGCACGGTCGATTATGCGCGGCGGTTGGATATGCTCTCCGAAATCAGGCGCGCCGCAAGGGCCGACCGCGCGGCTTTGACCGGCCGGCTGTTTGGCAGCCCGTGCGATGGCGCTATCAAAATGTATGTGATCGGCGAGGCGCTCGGCCTGCGCCGCCGGCACGAAGCACTGTTCGCGCACGGCCCCTACACCGCGCTCCACGCGTCGGGAACCCGGGGCGGCAACGTAATCGCGTTCGCGCGGGGCGTGGCCTCAGATCACGTGATCGTGGCTGCCGGCCGCTTTTTCGCCGGCTTCGGAGCATTGCCTGAAGCAGCGGCGGGCGAGGAGGCGTGGCGCGACACCTATCTGTCGGCGCCTTCCGGAATGCTGCACCGGCGCTACGTCGAGCTTTTTACCGGAGCGGAAATAGCCGCCGATCTGGACCGCGACCGGCGTCAATTGTTCCTGGCGGACATCTTCGCCAGCATGCCGGTGGCGATACTGGTTGCGCGCCAGTAGCCGACCTCGCATCGACAGCGGGCAGGGCGGCCGGTCCTACTTTAAGAATCGTTTCCGGCCAGGAAGGCGTTGGCCTGAAAGACTCCTGCGATCGTCTTGGCGTCGATTATTTCGCCCTCGCGGATCATGCGCAGCACGCGCGCCAGTTCGATCCACTCCAAGCGAATCACCTCGTCCTCCTCATGGCTGGTCGCCGTGTGGCTCAAATCGCGCGCCAGGTAAAGCTCTATCCGCTCGTCGCAGATGCTGGGAATCGTCACCAACGATCCCAGATGGTCCCAACGCTTCGCGCCAACGCCGGCTTCCTCCAGCAATTCGCGCTCGGCGCAGCGGCGTCCATCCTCCCCAGCACCGCGGCATCCGGCGGGAATTTCCCAGATCGCACCGCCCACTGCGTGGCGATATTGATGAAGCATCGCGACCTGACCTTGCATATCCAGCGCGACCACCGCGGCCGCTCCCGGATGGCGGATGATCGGCAACTCAACGGTCAGGCCGTTGGGCAGGGTAACGGTTTCGAGGCCAAGGTCGACCACCCCGGCGCGAAAAATCGAGCGACGTTTTGATTCCATGACGTTATGAAATTGTTGCGGCTGGCCGGTGGATGTCGCAAGCCTACCGCGACAAAAACAGCGGGCAGGAAGCGTTGCGCAGAACCTGCTCGGTGGTCGATCCGAGCATCATTTCCACGATCCGGTTGTGGCCATACGCGCCGATAAACAAGGCGTCCGGAGAATTCTGGCGGATGAAGCCGACTATCTCGTGGGGAGCCTGTCCCGCCAGATGCCGGAACTCGACGCTTAGACCATAGGGTTCGAAGTAGGCGCGCGCCTGGGCCAGGCGCGTTTGGCCAAGTTTGGCGTCACGGCTAACGGTCAGCACGGTCAGGAACGCATCCAGTGTACTGGCCAGCTCCGCCGCGACGTGCATCGCCTTGCAGGCCCGATCGCTGCCATCGAAGGCGAGGACCAGATTGCGCAATTGGCGGGCAGACGCCGGACAGATGAGCACCGTTCCCGAAGCCTTGCGCGCTACGCTGGCGGCGGTGCCGCCCGGAGTGGACAGCGCGTCCGCACCGCGGCCGGCGCGATGGCCCAGCACGACCAGGTCTGCGCTTTTGGAACGCTCGCAGATCTGGCCATCCACCAGTCCGAAATCAAGCGCGGTCTGAGCGCCTACCTGTTCACGGCGCGCCGCCGCGGCGAAGTCTTCGAGCAATCTGTGGCCGCGCTCGGTCAGGGTAGCGCGGATACGCGGAGCGTCGAGGTAGCTTTCAACGTCGGCCGGTGCTGCGATATCATTTAGCAGCGGTCCTTCAAACGATAATATATCTACGACGTGCAGCCCTAGGACGCTGGCATGGAGCTTGCGCGCGAGGTAAAAGGCGAGGGTTTGGGCGTAAAGGGAATGCTCAGAACTGTCGACACCGACCACGATGCTCTTAAACACGGGGCACGGTCTCCGCAAAAGTGGCGATTATCACGCCCAGCGGGTGTTACTCAAGAGGGAAAATTGACTCAGGCGAAAGGCACGCGGACAGCACAACTGGTGAGCGAACTGGAAGAACTGGCCCAGCGCTGCGGTATCGAGGTTAGGCACGAAAAGCTGCTGCGCGAAATCGGCTACCGCGCGCGTAGCGGTTCATGTAAGGTCAAGGAGAAAAACCTGGTCATCCTCGATCGCACGCTCGCGCCCGCCGAGCAGGTCGAGATTCTGGCCGACGCCTTGCGCGGTCAGGACCTCGAAAGCCTGTATCTGTCTCCGGCTGCGCGCCGGCTATTGCAGGAAGACCGGGGTTAATACCGTTGGCAGCAGGATTCAGTCTCATGCCGCAGATGGGGGAAAGCACTGAACATACGACCATCCCGGGTCGTCCGCGCGTCAGTGCCGACGAGCGTTTGGAAACCTTCCACGCGCGGCTCAAGGAACGCGGGCTCAAGTCCACCGGCCAGCGCGACGATATCGCGCGCGTGTTCTTCAATCTGGGACGTCACGTCAGCGCCGAGGAGTTGTACGCCGAGGTCAAGAAAATCAACCCCCACGTCGGCTACGCCACCATTTACCGCACTTTGAAGCTGCTCAAGGAGTGCGAGCTGGTCTCGGAGAGACATTTCGACGACGGACAGGGGCGCTACGAGATAGTCGACGAGCAGCGCCATCACGACCATTTCATCTGCGAGCGCTGCGGCCGCATTATTGAGTTCCAGAACGAGCGCATGGAGCGCATCCAGCAGACCGTGGCGCGCGAACTGGGAGTCTCGCTCACCCGGCATCGTCTGGAGCTTTATGGACGATGCCCTGAATGCCGCAAACTGTCCCCGGACTGAGAATCACTCACCGCGCCTAAACGGCGCTTTTGAAAAAGCCTCGCGCCCGTTCTATACCTAGTCCGCAGCCGCTGATTAACCAGGCGAACGCCTGACCCAGGAGGCATGAACTCATGGCTGAAAAACGCAGAATGCTCGAGGGCTACCGGGTCCTCGATTTCACCCAGTTTGTCGCCGGTCCCACCTGCTCGCGAATTCTCGCCGAGATGGGCGCCGACGTAATCAAGGTTGAGCCGGCGCCGGAGGGTGACCGCGCCCGCACCTTCGGACTGCGGCGCAATGGCACCAGCACCTACTACTTCCAGCACAATCACAGCAAGCGCAGCCTGGGAATCGACACCCATCATCCCGAGGCCAGGCGGATTTTTCATCAGCTGGTGCGCAAATCCGACGTCCTGGTCGAGAACTACGCTCCGGGCGTAATCGGCCGCATCGGCCTGGACTATGAAACCGTCAGCCGCATCAACCCGGGAATCGTGATGGCGTCCATTTCCATGGCCGGGCAGACCGGACCGCTGTCGGTGAAGGGTGGCTACGATTTCATCGGCCAGGCCTATGCCGGCGTAACCGACCTGGTGGGCGAGCCGGACCGGCCGCCGGCGATGCTGTCGTTGGCGCTGGGCGATATTTCAACCGGCGTGACCACCGCGATGGCGATTGGGTTCGCGCTGCTTTACCGCACCGCAACCGGCCAGGGTCAGTTCATCGACGCCTCGCTGCTGGACAATTACTTCCATATGCACGAACTGGCCGTTCCGGTGCTCTCTCTGCGGCCGGACAAGTTTCAGCCCAAGCGCAACGGCAGGATGTATCAGCCGTCGGCGCCGTACGGGATTTTCTACGCCAATGGCGGCTACGTGATGATTTGCGTCACGCCGCATCAGTGGCCCGCACTGTGCCGCGCGATCGAACGGCCGGAGTTGATCAACGATCCGCGCTTCAAGGAAGAGCGGCTGCGCGTGCGCAATCGCGAGGAGCTTACGGGGATCGTCGAGGGATGGCTCAAGACGAAGCCCAGCGTGGAAGCCGCGCTGGAGGCGCTGGACAAGGAGCGGGTGCCGTGCGCCCCGATCCTAACCGTGCAGGATGCGATGAACCATCCGCACCATCGCCAGCGCAAAACCGTGCGCCGCGTCCACGACCCGGTGATGGGCGATTTTGACATCCCCGGGATGCCGGTCAGGTTCCAAAACTGGGAGAATCGCACCGACGTCAAGGCCTCGCTGCTCGGCCAGGACAACGACGACATCATGCGCGACCTGTTGGGCATGCGCGATGAAGAAATCCGCGGCCTGTACGAGCAGAAGGTGCTGGTGAAACAGACTGAACCGTCCGCGTCCTGACAGCGGGCGCAAAAGGCCGGGACAACCTGCGCGCAAAAACCGGTTCGCGCGCGAAGGTAGCAGGTGAAACGCGATGCGTGATTTCGTCGACCTCAAGCAGGCGATCGATATGCCGGGTTTGCGCCTGGTGTTGATCAGCAGCACTCCGAGTCCATGGGGCGAAGCGGTCAAGGGATTCTTTCACGTAAAGAACATCGCCTACACGCCGGTGCGCCATCCGATGGGCAAAGATCAGACCCTGTTGCGTCAATGGACCGCGCAGGAAAGCGCGCCGGTCGCGGTGTACAGCGACGAGCGCCCGCGCAGCACCTGGCCCGAGCAGCTCTACCTGGCCGAGCGGCTCAATCCGGACCCGCCGCTGATTCCAGCGGCGCTGGAAGATCGGTCGCGGATGTTCGGGTGGTGCAATGAGCTGGCGGGAGAAAACGGTCTGGGATGGGTGGGGCGTGAGTTGATTTTCCAGCGCACGCTCGAGGGCGCGAACCCTCAGGATCATCGGCTGGATCCGATGCGTGCGATGGCGCGCAAGTACAATTACACCGCCGAGAGCGCACACCATGCGGCGCAGCGCATGATCGAAATCCTGCAAGGGCTCGGCAATCTGCTCGCCGCGCAAAACCAGCTCGGAGGCAAATACATGATCGGCGACCGGCTCTCGGCGCTCGACATCATGTGGGCGGCCTTTTCCGTGATGGTCGAACCGCTGCCCGAGGAACTTTGCCCGCTGGCGCCCGCGATGCGCGCCAACTTCACGAACAATCACAACCCGGCGATCGCGGCGGCCACCAGTCCGCTGCTGATGGAGCATCGCATTTTCATCTATCGCCAATATCTCGAATTGCCGCTGATCCTGGAGCGCGGTTAGACCGCACTCCAGGAAGCCGCGGCACATTCTCGGCAAGTAATTGATAAAGTGCCTCTTGGCGCACTTGCCGTTGAAGCCAGCCAAAGGTATCGAGGAACGGGAACATCGGGCGAGAGCTAGCCTCGCGCGGCCGCTGCGCGAGCCCGCGATGGGCTCGCCAATGTCTACAACTTCTTCGCCCGGGTAGTTTGTTACCGCGAATCCTAAGGGCGCCCAAGGCCCTGCTCGACGAGTTGGGCAGGCCGCAACGGGCGTTTAGACTTTAAGCAATTTGACCTTGAAACATTGGCACGAGCTGCTGTGCGATAGGATATTCCCAGCGCGAGGACAATTGGAGAAGCTGAGGCATTTGGCCTGACTCGCAGCTTTAGCTACGCTCGTGGTTCGAATCCGAGGTAAGGGAGGCCGCCATCTGCGATGGACTTGAACTACACCGCGGAAGAAGAACAGTTCAGGGAGCGGGTGCGATCGTTTTTGCGTATCAATCTGCCCGACGGATGGGGCACGCCCAACTATGTCCCGCTCCGCGGCAGGGCTTACCTTGAGTTCATGCGCGACTGGACGCGGCGGCTGGCCGCGAACGGCTTCCTGGGAATGTCCTGGCCCAAGGAGTACGGCGGCCAGGACGCCAGCCAGATGGAACTGGCGATCTTCAACGAGGAGATGGCACGTCGCAGAGCGCCGGGACCGATCAACATCATCGGGCTGACGATGGCCGGGCCGACGATTATCGTACACGGCACGGACGAGCAGAAGAAAAAGTTCGTGGCTAAAACGCTGTCAGGAGAGGTGATGTGGTGCCAGGGATTTTCGGAGCCGGGCGCGGGCTCTGACCTGGCGGCGCTGCGCACGCGCGCCGAGCTGCGGGGCGACGAATTCGTCGTCAACGGGCAGAAGGTCTGGACCTCCAGCGCCCACATCGCCGACTGGTGCTTTTTGCTGGTGAGAACGGACCCGAATGCACCGAAGCATCGCGGCATCAGCTACATGCTGGTGGACATGAAGTCGCCCGGCATCACGGTCCGGCCGCTGCGCCAGATCACCGGTGAGGCCGACTTCAACGAGGTGTTCTTCGAGGACGTGCGCGTCCCGCGCGAAAACCTGGTCGGCCGGCTCAACGACGGCTGGCGGGTGGCGATGACGACTTTGTCCAATGAGCGCGGCACGATGGCGTTTGCGCTGTCGGCGCGCTTCGAGAACACGTTTAACGAGGTGGTCGATCTGTGCCGCCAGCTGAGCGCGGCGGAAAGTCTCCCCGCGCGCCAGCAGGTCGCGCAGTTCTATATCGATCTCCAGACGCTCAAGTACGGGCTATATCGCGATTTCTCCAAAATTCTGCGCGGCGAGACGCCCGGACCCGAAGGCTCGATATCCAAGATCAGATGGTCGGAGCTGGACCAGCGCATGGAAGACTTTGCGGTCGGGTTGCAGGGCCCCGCAAGTCAACTGATGCACGACTCCGCTCACGCGGTGGACGCTGGCAAATGGCAGATGGGGCTGCTGCGCGCGCGTTGCGCGACGATCGCCGCCGGCACGTCGGAAATCCATCGCAACACGATCGCTGAGCGCATCCTGGGAATGCCCAAAGGCCGATAACTCCAACAACCTCTCCCTGTATTGGTTGGCACAGGTCTCGGGCGCATACCTCCGCGCCGTCCTCTCCCGTCATCATCGAGAGAAGTTCGAGAGGAAGGGAATATCGGGCGCGCGGCTTTTCATGCGCCCGGACTCAGGGCCAGGTAGTCGTCCAACACGCGATGGAAGTACCGGATGCGCCGTTCCTGGTGCGCCAGGTACAAGCCCTTGAAACCAGCCGATCGCATTCCGCGCTGCAGCTCCTCGGCCTGCGCCTCGTCCTGCGCCAGGGCGATATGGGGAAAACGGCCCTCGTGCCCATCGCCGATCACGTAGTTCTCATGAGCGGGGCGGGGCGGCGCGCTCTGGCCCGGGCGCACACGTACGAATTGCTGGAAATCCCACAGCATCTGCTGCGGGTCGCGCGGATGCGGCCGATGGCGGAAAAGCCAGAAATGATGCGCGCTGATGTTGAGCGTGATGTTCGGAAACAGAAAGTAGTGGAAATCGTCAAGTAGCTGGTCATCGACCAGCCCGCTTACGTCAACTCCCTGCCGGCCGGCGCGCTCACGCGCGGCGGCGATCAGCGCCGGCCGCAGCTCCTTGACGTGCCCCTCCCATTCCGGCGCGTCCAGGCCGTACGCCTTGAGGATCATCCGCACGCCCGCCGTGATCTGATTGCTGTCGCGATAGCCGCGCCCGCGCGCCATCTCGTCGTCCCATCGCGGACCAGGCACGCCCACGCGATAGATGAAGCGGCTGTGCCGGCCGTAAAAATCCAGCGGACAGCCGCCCGGTGTATCGTCACTCATGTCCATCAACTCGGGATGGATGCCTTGCAGATGATACAGCTCGTTGAATGAATCAACGCCAATCTTCCAATTACACGGCCAAGCCACGGTCCAATCCAGGTTGATGCCGAACTCAGAACCCCATCGATAAGTTTGCAAATGATCCACCACGTCGCCGGTCAGGTACTCGCTCAAGGGCTGCGCGTCTGCGTCGAAGTTGACGAACACCAGCCCCTCGAACACCTCGCAGCGCACCTGCGGGATGCGCATGCGGGCAGCCACGGGATCGCCTTGGGGAAAATCGAAGTCGGAATCCGGTGCTTCGATCAGCCGCCCGCCGAGATCGTAGCGCCATCGATGGTACGGGCAGGTGAAGCTGCGAACGGTGCCGCAACCCTCCTGTCGGATTCGGCGTCCACGATGCTGACAGACGTTGTACATCGCCTGCAGCTGGTCCGCGCCGGTGCGCACCACCAACACCGACTCGGGCCCGATTTCGAAGGTGAAATAGTCGCCCACCTCGCCCAGGTCCGACAGCGGCCCCGCGTACAGCCATACCCGCCGCCACATCCGATCCCATTCAAGGCGCATGACTTCGGGAGAGAGGTAGCGTTCCTTTGGAATCAGAGAGGCATCAAGAGCCGGTTCCGGAGACTTGCGCAAAATCGGGGGAAGCGCTCCATCCAAAACGTCCGCTGACGCCGCCATAGAAACTATTCCTCCGGATGACAATTACGTCATTGTTTCCTATATTCTGCGCCTCGCGATCGCAAACGGCTTCATCCGGCCAACGGAACCGCAATGGCGCCCGATGCGCATCGCGATAAGCATCAGGAGGAGCGGGTCATGAAATTCGCAACCGGGCTGGCATTTTTTCCTCCGGCGCCATTCGATCCGGCGCCGATCGTCCATTACGCGCAGGTCGCCGACCGCGTCGGCTTCGAGTCCATCTGGGTGCCCGAACACGTCGCGATTCCTGCCGACTACGGGTCGCGCTATCCCTATCGTGCGGAGGGCAAGCTGCCCGGCGACGACGAGGATATGCCGTGGCCCGAGCCGCTGCTCTGCCTGAGCTACGTCGCGGCAGTTACCACCAAAATTCGCCTCGGCACGATCGTCATCATTCTGCCGCTGCGTCATCCGCTGTACATCGCCAAGGAGATGGCGACGCTGGACGTGCTGTCGCGCGGGCGCGCGATGCTGGGAATCGGCAGCGGATGGCTCAAGGAGGAATTTGAAGCGCTGGGCCTGGATTTTCGCGTGCGCGGCAAACGAACCGACGAATCGATCCAGGCGATTCGCGCGCTGTGGCGCGACAATCCGGCCAGCTTTTCCGGCAAGCACTTCAACTTCGGGCCGCTCAAATGCTTTCCCAAGCCGGTGCAGAAGGGCGGCATTCCGATTTTCGTGGGCGGCAACTCGGCGCCGGCGATACGGCGGGTCGCGCGTTATGCCAATGGGTATATCCCGGTCGGTACGCTATCCGAGGTGCTGCCGCTGTTCGAACAGGTCAAGGCGGAATGCGCAAAGATCGGGCGCAATCCCGCGGAGATCGAGTTGTCTTGTCAATGCGAACCGACACCCGACGCTATCAGGCGATGCGAGGACATGGGCGTCACACGCGTGATGACCGGGGCGCAGCTCAGCTACGACTACGATCAGGTGACGCGCGATATGGAGAAGATCGGCAACGACCTGATTGCGAAATTTTCCTGACAGCGCCGCCCTCACGCGCCCAAGGCTGAGAGGAACTCCGCGGCGGTGATCACCTTGGCCTGGCGCGGGAAGATTTTCTCGACCAGCACGCGATGAACCTCGGCGTCGCGGTCGGAGCAGCAGTCCTTGAGCACGATCAGACGGTAGTCGGAGTCGGCGGCGTGGCGCAGGGTCGAGAGCACCACGCCGCTGGTGGCGATTCCAAACATCACCAGAGTTTCGATGTCGTTGGCGCGGAGAATCATGTCGAGATCGGTTCCGGGGAAGCCTCCTACTCGATGCTTGATGACGGTGATGTCGCCGGGCTGCGGTGCGACGGCGGGATGCACCTCGGTGCCGGCTTCGGTGATGAATCGCCCCGACTGGCGGACCGCATTGAAGTTGACGTTGCGCGGACTGACCTCCGGATAGCCAGGCCGGAAGTTGACCACGATATAAATAATCTTCAGTCCGCCGGCGCGCGCGCTGCCCAGCACCTGCGCCGCGCGCTTTAGAAGCCCATCCTGATCAGTTGCAAATCCTTCAACCACCGCCGCCTGGTAGTCCATAATCAGAACCGCCGAGCGCGAGCGATCCAGAGCGATGTCATCCGCCATGTCCAGGGTCCTCCGTCTCTATCGGAAGTCCCTAAACATATAGCAGGCCTTTTTAATAAATCATCTCGTTCTTGACGCCGCGCGAGCCTTCGACTTGTTCGGCCAGGACCTGTGCGCGGTCGGCTACCAGGTGCGGCACCCGCCCTTGAAGGATGACGATGCCGTTGTCCGCTGACACAATGATCGGCTGATTTCTCGTGATCGGGTCGTTTGCGAGCGCGGACTTGGTCCTTTCAGTAAGGATCGGATCGTCGGCCAGCTTGTGAAACGCCTTCCCGGTTTCGTGAATCGCCTCCTTGCCGGTGTCGACCGCCCCCTGTCCCCATTCGGAAGCGGTCTGCGCCCGCGTCGTCGGAGAGAACGCCAAGGCGGCCGCGAATATCGATGCATAAATGAACGGAGTTGCTTTGGAAGCCATAATCGTTTTACCCGAGAATAAAAAATTGGGTCACATAGCCAGCGGCGCAAGGTTCATGCCGCCGGGCCAATAAGAAAGTCAGTCGCTTTCTCGCCAGCGAAATTAACGAGCCGAAGCGGGAATTTCGTATGCATTGAAATTCGGCGGTTATGTGTGCTCCTGGCCGCAGGTCTCGGTTCGCGTGTAAGAAATTCCGAGTTCGACGATGCGCGCGGTAACGACGCCCGTTTCCAGCTTGACAACTAATTTGTGTTGTTTAACAAACGTTCGGTTAAAATAGATCGTGAAATTCAACCGCCTGGGGGCTCTTATGAAAGATCTACCTTTCTTTGGGATCGTTTGTGCAGTCCTGATCGCCGTGACCGCGTCCGGTTCGGCGCAGGCACAGATCAGGTTTGACGCTGCCGCCTACCAGGCGCTGGCTGATGCCAATTCGGGTCAGACCATACCGGTCGGCACCCAGATTACGCTGTCGAACTGGCAAAACTACAAGCAGTTCATGCCGTTGTCGATGGTGGCGGCATATAGCGGGCGCTATTCCTGGAAAGTCGGTCCAGGGCCGGAATACACCGTCGTCGTCGGTCCGACTATTCCTTTCAAGTGGCCCACCACCATGGCCGCGGCGACCGAAAAGTACGCCGGCCAGGCCAAGCTTCAGAAGGTCCCCGACGGCTCGTACACGGTGGTAGGCTACAGGGCGGGAATTCCGTTCCCCACGCCAACCGAACCCAACATGGCCTTCCAAATTCTCTACAACGTTTGGTATGGCTTCGTTCCGACCAGGATTCACTATTTCGATCCCAGCGATCAGATCGATCGCTTCCACAACCATTACGTACAGATGGTCGACGTTATCGGCTGGCGCTTGACGCACAACTCCGATGATGTGTATCCGGAGGATCCGCCCTACGGAAAGGGCTATTTGGAATCCACCCGCTTCTTCCTCATGGCCCCCGAACAAGTCAAGTACACCACCCAGGTGGCATTGCTGCCCGACGACCCGGAGAAGCTTGAAGAAATCTACGTATTTTTGCCCTCGCTGCGCCGCTCGCTGCGGCTATCCTCCGCCGCGCGATGCTCCCCGATCCTGGGCAGCGACTTCGTGCAGGACGACAACGCCGACGGCACCTGGATCCAGCCGCCCAGCTTCAACGTTACTTTGCTGGGTGAGAAAAAGATCCTGGCGATGGTGCACGGCGAGAAGTCGTCATTCTATGACGACAAGAAGTGGGACAAAAACGGCATCGCGCAGTGGCCCTCGCCCGCAGTGGGCAAGTGGGAATTGCGCGATGAATACATCATCGATATTACCCCGCTTCCCAAACTGGGCAGCTACTGCTACGGCCACAAGGTGATGTTCGTCGACAAGGAAACCTGGAACGAGACCTGGATCGATAACTACGACGCCCAGAACAAATATTGGAAAGGCGAGATGATTTATCTCAAGCCGCACGCCCTCAATAACGGCGAGATGTTCATCTATCGCGGGACCAATTCGGAGGCGATGGTGGACTTTCAGAATACCCATGCCACCACCTCGCGGCCGACCGACGAGCCGATGTTCGACAAAGACTGCAACGCCGAATGCGCGGAGCCCGAGGTGTACGCCTTTCCGGGCGGACTGTCGCGCATCATGCGCTAGCTGGTGCACAGCCCCGCTGCGGGCTGGCTCATCAGAGGGCCTCCCCGAGCGATCTACTCCGCGGCAGACTGTCACTCGCTTCGAGTCTGGATGGCAGACCAAAAAAAACGGCGCGCCCGATTGGGTGCGCCGTTTTCATTCAGTCCAACCTGCTTACTTCATGATACGCGACAGACTGCCCGGCTGCGACAGGTTTACAACGTCCTTGTACTCGCCCGGGACGTCGTCGTCGATGGTGGGAATGCCGGTAGTGTAGGAAATGCTCGTGTGAGCATTTTGCCAGTCCACGTTCACCGAGCTGCAGTAGCCGTCCAGCACCAGGGTCGGCTGTCCGTGAACCTTGATCGGCGCATACTTGTTCCAGCCGGTCTTCCAGAATTTGTTCGAGGTATCGTATTCCTCGAGCAGGACCGGGACCCACGTTGCCCGATCGACATAGTAGATTCGATGCGAAAAGCAGTAGCTGCCCAACTGCGGGATCCACTTCAGGTCGATGATATCCATGGTGCGCAGCTCGTAGTGCCCGTTGCCAGCCTTCGGCCAACCCGGCAGCGCCCCGCCGGTTGAATCGAAGATTCCGACGTACGCATGCCCGTCGAAGGCCTTGGCCGGATCCTGAATCAGCGTCAGCACCTTCTTCTCGCCCAGGAAATCGACGTGAAAGAATGGCGGATTCCAGGCGTTGTCATCCTGTACCCAGTCCGAGCCGCTGATCGGCGAGCATCGCGCCGCGCTCGACAGGCGCAAGGAGCGGCGCAGCGAGGGCAGAAACACGAAGGTCTCGGGATGCTTCATCGGATCATCGGGCTGCGATTGCAACTGGGTCGTGTATTTGGACTGTTCGGGAGCGGTGATCCCGAATCGACTGACGTAAAACATGCCGTTGGCATAGGGCTGGTTGATCGGCATGTTGGGTTCGCTCAGATGCGAGAGCTGGAAAAAATCGGCTTCGACGTCGTTTTGCGATTTGTTGCCGTAACGATCGACGGCGAATCCCTGGTCAACGGAAAACAGGATAAAGGGCCGAAACGGAGTCCAGGAGTTGTACATGATCTCTACGCCGCGATTGGGTCCGCTGGGATTGGGGAATGGCGGACCGGCGACCCATCCCTTCATCGTCAGCCCGCCGGTTGACGCCGGTACCAGCGAAACCTGGCCGCTGTATTTCTCGCCGTCCTCTATCCATTTGCGGAAGGGGGTGAGGTTGGTGGTCGGTCCCACTACCATCGTATAAACGGGATCGCTCGTGGCGTGAAAGGTGTAGATCCCGCTCATCGCTGCCTGGAGCGAGATCGGCAGGAAGCGCTTGTACTGTTGCCAATTGGAGATCGTGATTTGCGTGCCGATCGGTATCGTGTCAGGCGCGCTCGCATCGACCATGTCGGTGTAGTTTTTGGTGTCCCAGACGTAGCCCGCGGGAGCTGCCATGGCGGTTGAAAACAGCAGGCATGCCACTCCCAACGCAGCCGTCAGAACGCCGATTGATTTCTTCATTTTGTATCCTTTTTGCCGCACCTTCGAGGTGCGATTTTCCATTTTCGATCTGACTCAGACTCGCACCAACACGATGCGGTTTGCAAACACAAATTTCCAGCCCGCCTTTGCATCCAAAGGCTCTAAGCGATGCCTAAACTTACCTGCTCTGGCTCGCCTTGGCCACGAAACAGCGCAACTGGGATTTTTCGACCGGATTCTCAGGCGTCGATCCCCGCAGGCAAGGGCAGCCGCGCCTATCGCCGGCATCCTCCCAAAGCATCCGCCGCGTTCGATGGCTCTCTGCCGCAAGCCGTCAATAACACCGGGCATTGCATATCAAAGACTGGCCGTTTTCACCACCCGCTGTGAGCGATCGTGTGGGTGGCGCCGGCAACATCTGGTGGCCCCGCGGCAACATATCATAAGCTTTACCATTCCATTTATTTAAAACATTTATTTAATTTGTTCGTCACCAACCCATCCATACAAATGTAACCTTTCGCAATCAGTCTCCTGCCCGGCCACTCAGACCAATTTTCCGACAGCCAGGAGGGAGTTCTTGATGGCAAGGTCACGATTGCTACGGGCGTTTTTGCATCTTGGCGCCGGCTGAACGACCGACAGCATTAGAGGGCTTGGGTCGCAGGCCCCGCCCCGGGGTATCAGCCGGTGGTCAACCGCACCAACCAGTTTCCGATTCCTGGCGTCCGCGGCCACCCGTCACGACGCCGCCAACCGCACGAAGGCAAGGAGAAGATCGAAAATGTCGATGAGGCGCCTCGTTTCAAAGTCGTCACGTTACCTGCGTGCCGGCATGACTTTCCTCGCGCTTTTCAACTACACCCTGGCGGGTCCGCTGCTCAACGCCGCCCAGGCCGCCAACCCCGACAACGTTACACGCACTCCCATCAAGCACACGATCATCATCATCGGAGAAAACCGCACTTTCGATCATATCTTCGCCACCTACCTTCCCAAGGTGCCCGGCGAAACGGTGAGCAACCTTCTATCCAAAAAGATTATCAAGGCGGACGGAACGCGCGGTCCTAATTATTCCTTTGGTGTCCAGTTCTCCGCCTGCGACCCGGGAACGGGAGTAAACTGTCAGCAGGCTCCGACGGGCTTTTACGAAACCAGTCCGCAGGGGCGCTCGCTATATTCGGTGCTTCCCGCGCCGCTGGCAGGAGGTCCCACCAACGTCTGCAAAGATAATGGAATCTGCACGCTGGCGGACGCCACTTCCTCCGAAAACGGGCTGGCGCCGGAATATTACAAATTCATGCTGACCGGCGGCACCGGCTTGAAGAGCCGCACCCCGGACACACGCATTCCCCACGTTAACAAGCTGCCGCCCGGACCTTTCCAGCTTTCCTCCGCGACCTTTCCCTACGATTCGTACGCCGCGAGCCCGGTTCATCGCTTTTACCAGATGTGGCAGCAACTGGATTGCAACTCCGACTACGCGATCTTTTGGAATCCCGCCGGATGCAGCGCCGACCTCTTTGCGTGGGTTGAGGTAACCATCGGGGCCGGCACAAATGGACTCAAACAGCCGGCTAATTTCAGTACTGAGTGGTCGCCTACGGCATTGACCACCGGCGAAGGATCGACCGCGATGGGGTTTTATAACGTCCAGCACGGCGACGCTCCTTACCTTAAGCTGCTCGCGGATACCTACTCGATGAGCGACAACTTCCATCAGTCGGTTATGGGCGGCACCGGCGCCAATCACATCATGCTGGGAACCGGCGACGCGATTTTCTTCAGCAATGCGGCCGGCAACCCCGCGATTCCGCCTCACAAACAATTGGTGTTTGGCGGGACCGCCAATGCCGGTATCGTGGATGAAATCGAAAATCCAAATCCGCAGCCGAAAACCAACAACTGGTATACCGCGGACGGCTACGGCGGCGGCGCGTTTGGTTCACCCTCCTTCGGGGGAGGTTCCTATTCCAACTGCTCGGACATCGCACAGCCCGGCGTAGCACCGGTGCGGGAATATCTTGCCTCGCTGCCGGCCAAGATAAGTCCGAGATGCGCGCCCAACAGTTATTATCTGCTGAACAACTACAACCCAGGCTACTTCGGCGACGGCACCAATGCCTATACCGATCACAATGTGGCCAACACTCCGTTTACGATTCCGCCTTCCAACGTCCACAATATCGGCAACACTCTGCTCGCCAAGGGTATTTCGTGGAAGTATTACGGCGATCAATTTAATCAGTACCTGAGCGATAAGTATCAGCAGGACTTTGGAAAAGTGGGTCAGCTGAGCGATCAGTATTGCAACATATGCAATCCCTTTCAGTATTCAACTTCCATAATGACCAATGCCGCGGTGCGCACCGCGCATCTGAAGGATACCACCGATTTTTACAGCGACATCAAAAACGGCACGTTGCCGGCGGTTTCCTTCGTCAAGCCCAGCGGCTGGGTTGACGGCCACCCCGCGTCATCGAAGCTGATCCTGTTCGAAGGATTCGTAAAGAAGATTGTCGACTCGGTGAAGGCCAATAAGACCTTGTGGAACAGCACCGCCATCTTCATTACCTTCGACGAGGGCGGCGGTTATTACGATTCTGGATACGTACAGCCGCTGGACTTCTTCGGTGACGGCACCCGTATCCCGCTGATCGTGGTTTCACCCTTCTCAACCGGCGGGCATATCTCCCACACCTACGGCGACCACGTCTCGCTCCTGAAATGGATTGAGTACAACTGGGAACTCTCGCCGGTGACGGGACGCAGCCGCGACAATTTCCCAAATCCGATCACTGCCGTTGGTAATCCCTACGTGCCGCTTAACACCCCGGCAATCGGCAACCTGAAGGACTTGTTCCACTTCTAAGCGAGGCTGGCGCTTCGTTTCTCAAAAGCGCGGCGGCGCGGAGGATGGCAATCCTGCGCGCCGCCGCGCCGAGGGATGCGTTGCATGGCTGATGCCGCCCTCACGCCAACCCCCTTCATGTCCGGGAGAGGGGCGCCCGAACTGCGGAAATTCTCGAGCCCCAGAGCAGGTTACGAAGGCAGTTGCGCTTACGCGCCGAGCATCTTGCGCACTACGCGCTCGACGCGGTCGAACGCCTCGCGCAAATTGGTCATCGAGGTCGCGTAGGAAATTCGTACGTGCTCGGGCGCGCCGAAATCGTTGCCGCCCACCAGCGCGACCTGCGCCTCGTCCAGCAGCATCCGGGCCACGCCGTCGCCGTCGGCCAGCGCCTGTCCTTTCCATTTAGCGGCGAGCAGGGGAGTTACGTTCGGAAAGGCGTAAAAGGCTCCATCGGGCACGTTGGGCAGGCTGAAGCCGGGCAACGAGCGGATGCGCTCGACGACAAAGTTACGGCGCGTCCGGAATTCCCCCACCATTACGGCGACTTCGTCCTGCGTGCCGGTCAGCGCCTCGATCGCGGCCGCCTGCGCGATGGAATTGGGATTGCCGCTGTTCTGGCCCTGCAGACGCGACACGGCGGTCACCACCTCGCGCGGACCGGCGAGGATTCCCAGCCGCCATCCGGTCATTGCGTAGGTCTTGGAGAGGGAATTTAGCACGATGCCTCGCTCTTTGAGCCGCGGTTCGATTTTGAACAGATGCGGCGCGCGGGCTTCGTAGGTCATGTGCTCGTAAACGTCGTCGCACAGCACCCAGATTCCGGCTTCGAGCAGCACCTGGCTGATGGCGCGCAGATGGTCTTCGCCATAGACCGCGCCAGTTGGATTGCAGGGGGAATTGATGATGATGCCGCGGCTTTTGGCGTTCAGCGCACGGCGCAGATCATCCGCCGTCAGGCGAAAGCCGTGGGCTTCCGCCGCCGGCACCAGCTTGGGCTCTGCGCCCGACAGCCGCACCATCTCGGCGAAGCTGACCCAGGCCGGGGTGGGAATAATAACCTCGTCGCCTTCATCGAACAGCGACGCGATTGCATTAAATGCGCCCTGCTTGCCGCCCGCCGACGCCATCACTTCGGCCGTTTCGTAATCCAGCTCGTTGTCCCGCTTGAGTTTGAGGCAGATCGCCTGCTTGAGCCGGCTGATACCGCCCACCGGCGTGTACTTGGTTTGCCCCGCCCCCATCGCCTGGCCTGCGGCCTTCTTGATGCGCTCGGGGGTGTCGAAATCCGGCTCACCCGCCGCCAGCGATATGACGTCAACGCCCGCTTCCTTCAGTTCCGTGGCGCGGGCCTCAGCGGCCATCGTGGCGGACGGCCGCAGCTCGGCCACTCTGCGGTTGAGTTTGATCATGGGAAATTCCTTTACCTGGCTCTAAACAAACTTTAGCGCACACGCGCGCCTCATGCATCGGCGCCCGCTCTGCACCGCAGACCGCTGGGGGGCGATGCTCCGTGGCTTGCTCAGTCCAGTTTGAACTTTTCGCGCAGCCGTTGCATCACCGGCGGGGGAACCAGCGCGGGAAGCCGCTGGCCATAGGCCGCAACCTCTTTGATGAGATGCGAGGCGGAGAAGAACAGCGCGGGGTTGGCGAACAGGAAGATCGTCTCCACGTTGGGCTTCATATACTTGTTCATGTGGGTCATTCCGAGTTCGTATTCGAAGTCGGTGACCGCACGCAGGCTGCGGATGATGACCCGCGCGCCGATCCTCTCGGCATACTCCACCGACAAGCCGCTGAACTTGTCCACGCGCGCGCGTGGTTCGAGATCGCGGATCGAATCGCGAATGAGCGCAACCCGCTCATCGGGCGTGAACAGAGCGTTATCCTTGTGCGGGTTGTAGGCGACCGCGACGATCACTTCGTCAAACACCTCCACGCAGCGGCGGATGATGTCGATATGGCCATTGTGGATCGGGTCGAAAGTCCCGGGATAAACCGCGCATCGATGCGCGCTCTCCTTCTTGTTCATTGCGCAGCCTCTCTGCTCTGCCTCCGGTACAGGGCGATTTGATGATCGCCCAGCGTGGCAAGGTTTACCCTGTCCAGTCCGATAAGGGAAGCCGGGGCCGCTTCCAGGCGCGACACCTCGGTCGCTACCCACGCTCCTTCCGACAGGAGACTCAGCTCCATTAGGCGCGGCAGCACAATGTCACCCCAGCCCTTGCGATAGGGTGGGTCCAGCAGCACAAGGTCAAACCGCTGGCCTTCGCCCGCCAGCGACTCCAAGCCCCGCACCACGTCACTTTTGAGGACGCGGGCGCGTCTGGAAAACCCCAGCGCCTCAAGGTTGCGCCGCAGGGCGATGAGCGCGGGACGCGCCGCTTCGACGAAGGTCACGTGCGCCGCGCCGCGCGACAACGCCTCGATTCCCAGCGAGCCGGTGCCGGCGAACAGGTCCAGCACGCGCAGGTCCTGGAAATCCAGCCGCACGCTCAGGCGTGAAAACATGGACTCGCGCACCCGCGCCAGTGTGGGACGGGTCGCAAGGCCGCGCGGCGCGCTCAACCTGCGTCCGCGCGCGTCTCCAGCGATCACTCGCATCTATAATGAAATTTATCCAGTTTGTGCCTGGCAACAAAACCACGCAGCGGCGGCATCGGCTCCGCCAGCGCTTGTGCTGGTTCTGAACGGACGCGATACTTGCGGCGACGGTTGCTTTTAGCTAGGTGTCATAAGATTTTTGAAATCGATCTGTTCGCGGGAAAAAGCGTCGATAATAGCTTTCGCTAAAATGGCTGAGCAAAAGGAAATCCGCTTCTCCGAGGCCACTCTCAAGGAATACCAGGAGGTGCTCGGCCATTACCCGACCCGTCAGGCCGCCCTGCTGCCCACGTTATGGATGGCGCAGCGCGAGTTCGGCTGGATCAGCGACGAAGTCGAGGATTATGTGGCGCGGCTGATGGAACTGCCACCCGCGCATGTACGCGCGGTAGTTTCCTTCTATACGATGTTTTACCGCAAGCCGATGGGCCGCTGGCACCTGGAGGTCTGCACCAACCTGCCATGCCGCCTGCGCGGCGCCGAACAAATCGTCGATTGCATCAGCCGCAAGCTCGGCATTGGCCCGGGCGAAACCACCGGCGACGGCAAGTTCTCCCTGACCGAGGTCGAATGCCTGGCTTCATGCGGCACTGCGCCGATGTTGCAGCTCAATCACGACCGGTTTTACGAAAACCTGACCCCCGAATCGATCACAAACCTGGTTGACGAGTTGGCCCGCCGTGGCGATTGAACTGCTGATCGGCGCCATCAAGGCGATCATCGTGCTGCTGATGGTGCTTCAGCTGTCGGCGATCCTGCTGTGGTTCGAGCGCAAGGGAAGCGCGCTGATCCAGGATCGAATTGGCGCCAACCGCGCCGCGATTACCGGGTTCGGACGCCGCCTGGGCATGCCCAATCTGGGATTCGTCAACACCTTGATGGCGGACCCGCTGAAGCTCTTCACCAAGGAAGACTTCGTGCCCGCCGGGGCCGATAAATTTCTACATGCGCTAGCGCCATTTCTCGCCATGTTCCCGGTGCTGATCACTTTCGCCGTGGTGCCTTTCGGTGACGTGTTGATCATCGGTGACCAGCACATCAACTTGCAGGCCGCCAATCTCAACGTTGCCGCGCTCTACATCCTGGCGACCATCGGGCTGGGCGTTTACGGCGTGGCCCTGGGCGGATGGGCTTCCAACAATCGATGGGCCTTGTTGGGGGGAATTCGCGCGACCGCCCAGATGATTTCCTACGAACTCGCGATGGGGCTGGCGATTGTCTCGATGGTGATGACCTACGGCACGCTCGATCTTCAGGCCATGTGCCATGCGCAGAGTGGAGTGTGGTTCGGATGGCTGCCGCGATGGGGGATTTTTGTCCAGCCGATCGCTTTCCTGCTGCTGCTGACCGCCGGAATGGCGGAATCCAAGCGCGTACCCTTCGACCTGCCCGAAGGCGAGTCGGAATTGATCGCGGGATACTTCACCGAATACTCCGGCGGCAAGCAGGCGGTTTTCATGCTGATTGACTTCGCCGAAATCGTGTTGGTGTCGGCGTTGGTCACCACGTTTTTCTTCGGCGGATGGAACTTCCCCTGGCTTTATCCCGACGGCTTTCATCTGCCGGGCGGAGCACACCTGGGGCTGCCAAACGTCGCGGTTGCGATCATCGAAGTCATCACCTTTACGGTAAAGGTGGTTGCGTTTTGCTGGCTGCAGATCCTGGCCCGATGGACGCTGCCGCGCTTTCGTTACGACCAATTGATGCGCCTGGGATGGAAAGGGTTGCTGCCCGTGGGGCTGGCCAACGTGGTGGTCACCGCCTGCGTGATCGTGTTTGCGGGAGTTTAGAATGCCGTTGTGGCTGTTCATCTTCCTTGCCGCGCTATCGATAATCGCCGCGGCCGGCCTCATCCTGCAGCGCCATCCGGTACACAGCCTGCTGGCGCTGGTGCTGACGTTGATCGTGATCGGAATCCTGTTCATCGGCTTGGGCGCCACTACGGTGGGATTTCTGCAGATGATCGTTTATGCGGGCGCGATCATGATCCTGTTCCTGTTCGTTATCTGGCTGCTCAATCTGCAGACGCAGCCGCTGGAAGGCGGGCGCCTGGCGCTCAAGTTTTTGGGCGCGCTCGGCAGCGCGGCCCTGATCGCCGAATTGCTGGTGTTCGTGCTTCATTTGCCGGCGCCGCTTGGACATAACCAGCCGGTTGCGATTGACTACGGCTCCATCGCAAGGCTGGCGCAGGGGCTGTTTACCAGCTACCTGGTTGCGTTCGAAGTCACCTCGATACTGCTGCTGGTGGGTGTAGTGGGTGCGGTTGCTCTCGCCCGCCGGACCACCGCCGAAGGCGCGCCGGGAGGAAGTCCGTAATGGCACCGCCCAGCTATTTCATGGGACTCAGCGCGATCCTGTTTTGTATCGGCGTAGCCGGGGTACTGCTGCGCCGCAACATCATAATCATCTTCATGTCGATCGAGCTGATGCTCAACGCGGTCAACCTGGCCTTCGTGGCGCTGAGCCGGGCCTGGGGTTCGGTGGACGGGCAGGCGATCGTCTTCTTTGTCATGACCGTCGCAGCGGCCGAGGCTGCCGTCGGTCTGGGAATCATCCTGTCCATTTACCGCAATCGCGAAACGGTCAACGCCGACGAAATCAACCTGATGCGCTGGTAAGGCAATGGTGGCGACTTTTCCTCTCGGACTGATACTGCTGTTCCCCGCGCTCGGCCTGATCTTCAACCTGTTTTTGGGCCGCCGCGTTGGACGCGCCGCCGTCAACACGGTCGGCTCGGGCGTGATCGGCGCCGCCTTTGTAGTCGGCGTGATTGCCTTTGTGCAGCTGCTCTCGATGCCCGCGGGCGAGGCCCTCTCCAGCACGCTTTGGCCATGGATCGAAGCAGGCAGCTTCAAAATCGATGTGGCGCTGCGCTTTGATGCGCTGACCGCCGTGATGGTGCTGGTGGTCTCGGGAGTCGGCACCCTGATTCATATCTATTCGACCGGCTACATGGCCGAAGACGAGGATTACGCCCGCTTCTTTACCTACATGAACCTGTTTGTCCTCTCGATGCTCACCCTGGTGCTGGCAGACAACGTGCTGCTGATGTTCGTGGGTTGGGAGGGGGTGGGTCTGTGCTCCTACCTGCTGATTTCGTTTTGGTACACGAACTCCCAGTTCGCCTACAACGGCCGCAAGGCATTTATCGTAAACCGCATCGGCGACGCCGGCTTCGTGCTCGGCATGCTGACGATCGTTTGGGCGCTCTCCTCCCGCGGCGTGTGGACGCTCAACTTTGTCGAACTTCACCGCAATATCGGGCTTATCGCTCCTGCCACCGCGACGCTGATCGGCGTCCTCCTGTTCATCGGAGCCACGGGCAAATCGGCGCAAATTCCGTTGTATGTTTGGCTTCCGGACGCGATGGTCGGTCCCACGCCGGTCAGTGCCCTGATCCATGCCGCCACGATGGTCACTGCCGGGGTGTACATGATCGCGCGGCTGCATTTCCTGTATGAAGTGACTCCTGAAGCGATGGAACTGGTGGCGATGGTAGGCGGAGTGACGTGCTTTTTCGCCGCCACCATCGCGATCACCCAACCAGACATCAAACGCGTGCTCGCCTACTCGACCATCAGCCAACTGGGCTACATGTTCGTAGCGGTCGGCGTGGGCGCTTTTTCCGCCGGCATCTTCCACCTGATGACCCACGCCTTTTTCAAGGCGCTGTTGTTCTTGTGCGCCGGTTCCGTGATCCACGGCATGAGCGGCGAGCAGGATATGAACAAGATGGGCGGGCTGGCCAAAAAAATGCCCATCACTTGCGTCACGATGTGGATCGCGACGCTGGCCATCACGGCGATTCCTCCCTTCGCTGGCTTCTTCTCCAAGGATCTGATCCTGTCGGACGCCTACACCTCGGGCCATTGGTTCGTTGACCTGTTGGGCCTGGTCACTGCGGGATTGACCGGGCTCTACATGTTCCGGCTGATGTTCATGACCTTCCACGGCATCTCGCGCGTGGATGAAAAGGCCGCTCACCACGTGCACGAATCGCCGCGCGCAATGACGATCCCGCTGATGGTGCTGGCGGTGCTGTCGGTAGTCGGCGGCTGGGTTGGACTTCCCGACGGTATTGCGTGGGGCAATGCTTTCGCCCGCTTCCTGACGCCGGCGGTGGGTATCTTCAAACCGTCTTTCGGCGCCAGCGAACTGATGCTCAGCGCGGAGAGCGTGAGCACGACGCTGATCGGTGTCGCGATCGCTTATATCTTCTACCTGCGCAGCCCGGGACTGGCGACCGTAATGGCGTGGCGCGTCAAGGCGCTCTACCAATTGCTGCTCGAGAAGTACTACATCGACCAGATTTACGACGTACTGGTCTCACGGCCGCTGTTCTTCATCGCCCAGTACGTGCTCTTCAGGGGGATTGATCATTACACGATCGACGGCGTGGTTGACGGCGCCGGTCTGACCGTGGAAGCCGGCGGCGAAACCGTGCGGCGCGTCGAGACGGGCAACGTCCAGCATTACGCGCTGGTTTATCTGCTGGGCGCCGTGGCAATCGCGGCCTTTTACCTCTACCGGGTGTTGCGCTGATGGGCGGCTACTGGCTCACCGCATTGGTCTTCATGCCCCTGCTTGGGGCGGCGTTCGTCACGCTGCAAAGCGACGAACGCGCCGCCTGGCGCTCGGCTTTCATCTTCTCACTGATCCCGCTGGCGATAAGCTTCTATATCTTCGCCGCCTTCGACGCGCAGAGCGCCGCTTATCAGTTTGTCGAGCACTATGACTGGATTCCCCAGTTCGGCATCTCGTATCACATCGGCGTGGACGGCATCAGCCTGTTCCTGCTGCTTCTAACCACGATCCTGGTCTCGCTGTCGCTGCTGTACTCGGCAGGCGGGGACATTGAATTTCGGGCCCGGGAATTCTGCTTTTTTCTGCTGGTGCTGGAGACCGGATTGCTGGGCGCGCTGGTCTCGGTTGACCTGTTTCTGTTCTACGTGTTCTGGGAGCTGATGCTGATCCCGATGTACTTTCTGATCGGCATCTGGGGACACGGGCGCAAAATCTACGCGGCGTTCAAGTTCGTGCTCTACACGATGCTCGGATCGCTGCTGATGCTGATTGCAATCCTGTACCTGGTATTGAAGGCGCGCGGCGTTCTGGGACACATTACCTTCGATCTGCCCGACCTCTTTGCGGTGCCGCTGACAACCTCCGAAGCGCGCTGGCTGTTTGCGGGCTTTGCGCTGGCCTTCGCGATCAAGGTGCCGATGTGGCCGGTCCATACCTGGCTGCCCGACGCCCACACCGAGGCGCCAACTGCCGGCTCCGTGATTTTGGCCGGTGTGATGCTGAAGATGGGCACCTACGGATTCCTGCGCTTTGCGATTCCGCTCTTCCCCGACGTCGCCGCCGACGCGGCGCCGATCTTCATGGCGCTGGCGGTTATCGGGATCGTGTTCGGCGCGCTGGTCGCTCTCGTCCAACCCGATCTCAAGCGCCTGGTTGCCTACTCCTCCGTCAGCCACTTGGGCTTCGTGGTGCTGGGGATGTTCGCGCTCAATACCCAGGGATTGGAAGGCGCGGTTTACCAGATGCTCAATCACGGCGTCTCCACCGGCGGTCTGTTCCTGTTGGTCGGGATGATGTACCTGCGCCGCCACACGCGCGAGATCGCGGAGTTCGGCGGTTTGTGGCACAGCGTTCCGGTTTACGCCGCGATCTTCATGGTAGTGATGCTGTCCTCGGCGGGATTACCGGGGCTCAACGGTTTCGTGGGCGAATTCCTGATCCTGCTCGGCGCTTATCTGCATACGTGGCAGGCCGCGGTGGTCGCCGTGAGCGGTCTGATCCTCGGCGCGCTTTACCTCTTCTATGCCTATGAGCGGGTAATGTTCGGCCCGATCACCCAGGACGTGAACAAGACCCTGCCCGACCTTAGCGGGCGGGAGATCGCGGTGATGGCGCCGCTGCTTGCGTTGATGTTTCTGATGGGTTTCTTCCCCAAGCCGCTGCTCAACCGGATTGAGCCCTCCGTGAATGCCCTGCTGCAGCGCACTCACACTCACGTGGCGCGGATCGATTCGCGCCCCGCAACGCCGGCGATCGTCGCCGCAGCAACCAAGGCCGCCAATCTCCGATGACATCTGCCGTAAGCCTGGCTGCAATTAACTTCAACTGGCTGCCGATCCTGCCGCTGCTGATCGTCACGGCCGGCGCGCTGGTGGTCCTGCTGGCCGGAGTCCGGGTCGGCGACCGCGACAGCGAAGGGCTGGGATGGCTCTCGCTGATGACAATCGCCATTGCGTTCGCGTCTTCATTCATGATGCTGAACACCCGGCAGGTCACTTTCTCCGGCGCGCTTATTGCGGACAACTACACGGCGTTTTTCTACGTGGTCATTCTGCTCGCCGCCGCGGTCATCGTTCTGATGTCGCTCGATTATGTCGCCGAGGAAGGACTGCCCGGGGCCGAATACTACTCCCTGGTGTTGTTCGGGACCGCCGGAATGATGCTGATGGCGGCGGCGGGCGATCTGATCATCGTTTTCCTGGGCCTGGAGACGATGTCCATTTCGGTCTACATCCTGGCGGGTCTGGCGCGCACCGACGCGCGGTCCAACGAAGCCTCGATGAAGTATTTTCTGTTGGGCGCTTTTTCCACCGGCTTTCTGCTCTACGGTATCGCGCTGATTTATGGCGCGACCGGCACCATCAAGCTCGAGGCCATGACCACTCTGATCGCCGGCGGCAGCTCAAGCCCGATGCTCCTGCTGGGCGTTGGCCTGCTGCTAATTGGTTTCGGGTTCAAGGTCGCCGCCGTGCCCTTTCACATGTGGACGCCGGACGTTTACGAGGGTGCGCCGACCTCGGTCACCGCCTTCATGGCGGTGGGCGTCAAGCTGGCGGCGTTTGCCGCCTTCCTGCGCGTCTTTCTGGTTCATCTGCTGGGCGTTCAGACCGACTGGTCGATAGTGCTGTGGGTGCTGGCCGTGCTGACCATGACCACAGGCAATATCGTTGCGCTGATGCAGACCAACCTCAAGCGGATGCTCGCGTACTCGGCGATTGCTCATGCGGGCTACATCCTGGTGGCGATGACGGCCGGCAATTCGGCCGCGGGCGCGGCCATCTTGTACTACCTGCTGGGTTATGCTTTCACCAACCTCGGCGCCTTCGCAATAATCATTGCGTTGGCCCGCCGCGGCCATCCGCACGAACTGATTGCGGACCTGCGGGGGCTGGCCACGCGTGAGCCGGCGCTCGCGGGTGCGATGGCGATCATGCTCTTTTCCCTGACCGGGGTGCCGCCGCTGGCGGGCTTCCTGGGCAAGTTTTTCGTCTTTTCGGCGGCGCTTAACGCCGGCTACGTATGGCTGGTGGTGATTGCCGTGGTCAACAGCGTGACGTCCGTTTACTACTACCTGCGGCCGATCGTCGCAATGTACGCCGACACCGGCGGTGCGGAAGTGGTCCGCATGCGTTCACGCCCCGCGCTAATCGCGGCAATAGCGATTGCGGTGATCGGTACGATCCTGATCGGCATCTACCCGCAACCATATATAGCAGCATCGACCAGCGCGTTCGCCTCCGCCTTCAACAAAACCCCGCTCGCCACCACAGCATCGCTACGTCCATAACAGTCCGGAGCCTGCATCAGAGTTGAAGCAGTACGACGAGATTATCGTAGGTGCAGGATCCGCGGGCGCGGTAATCGCCGCGCGGCTAAGCCAGGAAACGGAGCGCCAGGTGCTGCTGCTGGAGGCCGGACCCGACTATCCGTCGCTCGGGGATCTGCCCGAAGATCTCCGCGATCCGTGGATATCGCTGGTTGCGCATGACTGGGGCTTTTCGGCCACTGCCACGGCGGGCCGCGAATTTCCCTATCCAAGAGGCAAGGTTACCGGCGGCTCCTCGGCCGTCAATAATGCGGCGGCGACGCGCGGGCTGCCGCCGGATTTTGATCGATGGGTGGAGTTGGGTAATCCGGATTGGAGTTTCGCCCAGGTCCTTCCCTACTATCGCAAGCTCGAACATGACGCGGACCGCAGCGGTGATTTTCACGGCCGCGGCGGCCCGATATGGATCGAGCGGCCGCAAAGCCTGCAGCCCTTAAGCCGCGCGTTTATGGACGCGGCTGGTGCGATCGGATGCGCGGAGGTCGCGGACCTCAACGATCCGGCGGCGATCGGCGCGGGTCCGGTGCCGCATAACATCCGCGCGCGCATCCGGCTCTCGACCGCATTGGCCTACCTGACGCCGGCGCGTTCGCGGCGCAATCTCACTGTGCGCAGCCGGTGCCTGATCAACCGGGTTGTGATCGAGCGCGGCCGGGCAATCGGTGTTGAGGCGGATACGGGCGAGGGAGCCGAACGACTTCTCGGCGCAAGGATAACGATTTGCGCGGGTGCGATCGGCACGCCTGCGATCCTGATGCGTTCGGGAATCGGCCCGCGCGCCGAACTGGAGCGCCTGGCGATTGCGGTGGCGGTTGACTCCCCGGGAGTCGGAGCAAACCTGATCGACCATCCGGTAATCATGGTGATCGCGAGCGGAAAGACCGGGGTCGAGCACGACCCCGCCGTCTTTTGGGAAGTTACCCTGCGGGGCAATGCCGGCGGCTCGGCCCGGCCGCATGAAATGATGTTCCCTCTGCTGAGCGCATACGGCGAGAAAATTCTGCGCGACTATTTCGGGGCGCCCGGCCATCCCGTGATTGCGCTATGCCCCGCCCTCCAGCAGCCACGCTCGCGCGGCACGGTCACTCTGACCAGCGCCGACCCACGGCAGGCACCCGCCATCAATCTCAACATGTTCAGCCATCCCGACGACCTGCGCCTCGTGTCGGAGGGGATGCATATCGCGCGCTCGCTTCTTTTGCGACCCGAACTCTCTTCGTACATCGACCGAATCGAGACGCCCGAGGAATCAACCTTCAGCTCGGCGCAGCGCTTGGCCGATTTTATCCGCGCCAACTGCTACACCGGCTACCATCCCGTGGCCACGTGCAAAATGGGCCCCGATCACGATCGCGCCGCGGTAGTCGATCAGCGCGGACGAGTGCGAGGTGTAAGACAACTGCGCATCGCCGACGCTTCCATCATGCCAAACATAGTCAGCGCCCCGACCAACCTGACCTGCATAATGATAGGCGAGCGCATTGCTGACTGGATGCTCGAGCATTCGGACTGACGGGCCTATCTTCACCGCATTCGCCGGCTGCTGCGCCGCCGGCAAGAGGTAACACGCCGCGACCCTTGCGACATCTTCAGCCCGCCATCGTAAGTCCGCCGCTGATGCTTAGCACCTGGCCGGTGGCGTAATCGGAATCCGAAGAAACGAAGAACGCCACCGCGCCGGCGAGGTCCTGCGGCTGGCCCAGGCGGCGCATCGGAATTCCCTTGGCCATCGATTCAAGCACCTTGGGCCGGTCTGCCATCGCGCTCTTCAGCAACGCCGTGTCCGTCGGCCCCGGGCAAACGACATTCACGTTGATATTGTTGCGGGCCAGTTCGCGCGCCAGCGTCTTGGAGAAGCCGATCAGACCCGCCTTGCAGCCCGCATAGACCGCCTCGCCCATCGAACCGACGCGGCCAGCGTCCGAGGAGATGGTCACGATTTTGCCATGGCCGCGCGCCTGCATCCCGGGGATCACAGCCTTGCAACAGTTGAGCGGCCCGCGAAAGTTGATCGCGATGACGCGGTCCCAGGTCTCGGGCGTGTTCTCCACAAACGGCTCGACCTTATCCCAGCCGGCGTTGTTGACCAGAATGTCGATGGGCCCAAGTTCGCGCTCCACCCTTTGCACCGCCGCCACGGCCTGCTCCAGGCTCGTGACATCCAGCGTTACGGCAAGCGCCTGTCCGCCCGTTGCTCTGATTTCCTCCGCGGTTTTCGTGGCGACGGCATCATTGATATCCGCGATCGCAACCTTGGCGCTTTCCTCAGCCAGACGCATCGCGATGGCGCGTCCAATCCCCTGCGCCGCGCCCGTGATGATCGCAACTTTGCCATTAAGACGGCTTACGCCCGATGCCATACTGTTTCTTTCAACCTCCCGCGCACGCGCCGGAAACCCGGCTTTGATCCCCGGCCAAACTATGGTAAGCGAAAGTTAGAGCCAAACAAGCGTTCCGAAACAGTTCCTGGAGTCAAACGTGTCCGTCAAAGGATACGGACAGCGCAAACGCCGCGACCGATTCTGAGCCGGCGCGGACCTGAAAAAAGCGAGGCGATTATGTTCGAGTACCTGCTGATTTCCGGCGATTCGCATTTTGTCGAACCTCCCAATATGTGGGCGGAGCGGATGGACCAGCGGTTCCGCGACCGGGCGCCACACACGGTCAGGGACCTCAACGGCAAGCAGGGCGAGTTTTTCGTCTGCGGCGATATAGCGCCGATGCCGGTGGCGGGTTTCTTCGGCGCCGGCGTTCCGTCGCATGAACTGCCGGAGTTCAACAAGAAGGGCTTCGAAGCGGCGCCGCAAAGCGTGTGGGACCCGGGCGCCCGGCTCAAGGATCAGGATCGCGACGGAGTGCAGGCCGAAGTGATTTACACGTCGATGGGGATGCCGCTGTTTCAGCTCGACGACGCTGAACTGCGCGCCGCGTGCTTCGCCGCGTTCAACGACTGGGCGGCGGAATATTGCAGTCACGACTTCAAGCGCCTGGTGCCGCTGGGTCTGATCACGCTGGAGGACATTCCGGCGGCGGTCGCCGAACTCAAGCGCGCGACCAAAAAAGGCATCCGCGGCGCCATGATCTGGGCGGAGCCGGCTTCCGACCATCCCTACAGCGACCCGGAGTACGAACCGTTTTGGGCCGCGGCCCAGGAGCTTGACATGCCGCTGTCGCTTCACGTGCTGACCAATCGTGGCGGCGGCAATGTGGCGCCCTCGCGCAAGGACATGCTGCTGCGGCTTGCCAACATGCATCATGCGGTCGAGCGCACGCTGACCACGTTGATTTACGGCGGCGTGCTGGAGAAGTTCCCCAAGCTGAAGATCGTATCGGCCGAGAACGACGCCGGCTGGATGGCCTACTTCATGTACCGGCTCGACACGGTCCAAAACCGCCTGGGCGCTCTGGGCGGAATGAAAGTGCCCTTGCGGGCCAGCGAATATATCAGGCGCCAGGTTTACGCCACTTTCATTTCGGATCCGGTCTTCGCTGACTCGCTGCACCGTTATCCGGCCGAGAACATCATGTGGTCATCCGATTATCCGCACACCGCGGCGTCGTTCCCGCGCTCGCGCGAAATCGTGGCCAAGCGGCTGGGCACGGTGCCGCCGGATCAGTTGCGCAAGATCGTCCGCGATACCGCAGCCCGGCTGTACGGCTTGGATTAGCGCGCACACAACGCCGCCGCTATCGGCATGTAGCCGGAGCGGACTTATGGAGGAGCAATCATGTCGGACTACCTTTTAATCTCAGCCGATTCCCATTTCGTCGAGCCGCCGAGCATGTGGGCAGAGCGCATTGACCGCAAATTCCGCGACCGTGCGCCGCACACGATCAAGGGCCTGGGCGGCAAGGAGGGGGAGTTCTTCGTATGCGGGAACATCGACCCGATGCCGGTGGCGGCCTTCTTCGGCGCCGGTGTGCCTTCGCAGGAACTGCCCGAGCACAACAAGAGAACCTTCGAGGAGGCGCCGCGCAGCGTCTTTGAACCGTCCTACCGGCTGAAGGACCTGGACCGCGACGGCGTCCAGGCCGAGGTCATCTACACCTCGATGGGGATGCCGCTGTTCGGGCTGGACGACGCGGAGCTGCGCGCCGCCTGCTTCAGCGCGTTTAACGACTGGGCGGCAGAGTATTGCGGTTATGCCCCAAACCGCCTGATTCCGCTGGGCCTCATCACGCTGGAGGACGTTGCGGCGGCCGTGGCAGAGTTGGCGCGCATCGCCAAAAAGGGCGTTCGCGGCGCGATGATCTGGGCTGAACCCGCCGATGACCATCCGTACAATTCTTCCGAATACGACGCTTTCTGGGCCGCCGCGCAGGATCTCGACATGCCCTTGTCGCTGCATATCCTGACCAATCGCAGCGGCGGGATTGCCAGCCCAACCCGCAATGACATCATGCTGCGGCTGGCCAACCTGCATCATGGAATCGAGCGCACGCTCTCGGTGATGGTTTATGGTGGGGTGTTCGAAAAGTTTCCGCGCCTTAAGATCGTCTCGGCCGAAAACGACGTTGGCTGGATGGCGTACTTCATGTACCGGCTGGACACGGTACAGAACCGGATGGGAGCGTTGGGCGGGATGAAGTTGCCGATGCGGGCCAGCGAGTACGTCAAGCGCCAGGTTTATTCCACTTTCATCGCGGACCCGGTATTCGTCAGCCTGCTGCACCGCTACCCAGCGGAAAACATCATGTGGTCATCCGACTATCCGCACACGGCGGCGACCTTTCCCCGCTCGCGCGAAATCGTGGACAAGCGCCTAGGCATGCTGCCTTCCGATCAGCTGAGGAAGATCGTCCGCGACACCGCCGCCAAGGTGTACCGCATCCAGTAGATCTGAAAGTGACCGCCCTCTCCCTAGACCAGGGAGAGGGTTCATTCCGGGCATGCGTCCCTGCCCGCCATTTGAAGGAGGTGGGCAGGGCGGCCCGCCCAATCGAAGTCTAAATCAAGCCGATTACTGTTCGTCCGCGACAGGACGCCACGTGAACACGTAGTGATTGTCGCGCAGATAATAATCCAGGTCGTAGTGCGGCAATCCTTTCAACTGGCGTGTGCAGCGGAAGCCTACGATTTCCCGGTAGAGATTGCGCCGTAGCTGCGAGCCGACCGGCATTTGCTCCTGCTCGTAATCGCAGGAGGTGAATCCGTGCAGCGCCACCGTCAGGCATGGGGAATCACGATGCTCACCAACGGCGTTGGGGCCTGAGCTTATTCGGGCGCATCCCAGACACAGCACCACCTGGCAGGCGCCGATACGGCTGCGCGTGAGGGCCTCTTCGAGCGGCAGGCGGCTGCTGACCACCTCGACCCACGACTCATGTGCGCGCGCGAAGGAAAACCGCCGGATGGCCCGTGCCAGGTCGCGCATGAAGGCCTCGGGATACTCGCCGGCGGCGGGCGCGATAGTGGTGTCGTCGATATAAAGCCGTTGGCCCAATTCGCCGCTGAGAAAAGCCCGAAGATTGATTGGCAGACAGTTTTCGAATTTAAGATTCTGGAACGGCAGCGCCGCCGCCGGGATGTTGTGCGCTGAGGGGGAACGGCTTTCGGGCGTGTGACCCGTAGCCAACCCCCGCGAAGACACCAACAGCCGCAGCGTGGTATCCGAAACCGTTCGGGAGGTCTTGGAACTTCCTCGGACCGATGGCCCGTCTCTCAAAGCTCAACCTCCCTTGGGTGCTAAGCCGGCATGCCGGGTTTCCACCAGGGCTGGAACCCACAACACGACGCCGCTACTGGAGCGCGCCATTGCGGCACCTTCGGATGGCCCGGTGATCGTGAATCTCGCGGATACTGCATCACCAGGGCTCTAGCCGTTGCCTTCGGCTCTCGATGATACCATGGCGCAATTCCATTCCCGCAAACCTTCGGGGTCCTTGCGCGCCGGCGACGCCGTGCCTAGAACTCCCATAAGTTTTGTAGCGCGCGGAACGCTTCAGGGCAATTCACTAGTTGGAAATTTTCATTCGGCTCTTTGCTTGACACTCTTCACGACACGTGCATCGAGGCATGTGCCACCCACACCGCCGGTGCGCCGCACAAGCGCAGCGCGGACAAAATTTTCCTTTATCAATTGGAAATCATAATCGGCATTCACCAATCGTGTTTGTCGGCTATACTAGTCCGGCTCCAAGCTCATGCGCCGTCAAATATTCAGCCTTCGCCAGACCATAAACTGGCTGCTTTCCTTCCTGCTACTGGCGGGAGTGCTGGCGCTTTTCTTTCAATATCATCACCGCGCCGGGGGCATCCGGCCGCATCTGAACGTCCAGATTTCCAATCTGCCTTATTACGCTTTCTGCTCGTTTTACCGGATGCTTGCCGCTTACATTGTCTCGCTGGCGTTTGCGATTTCCTACGGATTGGCCGCCGCGCGCAGCCGGCGCAACGAGCGCATCATGATTCCCGCCATCGATGTCGCGCAGTCGGTACCCGTGGTCGGATTCTTTCCCGCCGCCATCTATTTCTTCGTGGCGATTTCGGGCGGCAGCCGCCTGGGGGTGGAACTGGCGGCGATCTTTCTGATTTTCACCAGCCAGGCCTGGAACCTGGCCCTGGGTGTTTACGAGGCAGTCAAAACGATTCCGGCCGATTCGCTGGAAGTGCTGGATTCATTCGGCGTCTCCGGATGGATGCGGCTCAAGCGGCTGTATCTGCCCGCTTCGGTGCCCAAGCTGGTTTACAACTCGATCCTGTCCTGGGTGGCGGGATGGTACTTTCTGATCGCGTGCGAAATCATCGCGGTGGGGCCTGCGCACTACAAGCTCCCTGGCTTGGGCAGCTACCTGATGGAAGCCGCCGACAAGGGACGCACCGGCGAACTGGTTGCGGGACTGGTCACCCTGCTGGTGATCATCGTCCTGATGGACGTGCTGGCGTGGCAGCCTCTGTCGATTTGGGCGCAGAAGTTCCGCTACGAGTTCGCCGCCAGCGAAAGCGCCGGTACGACCCAAATCTACGACCTGATCGCAAGCCTGGGCGTCAATATCCGCCGGTTCACACGCGCGCTCATAAGGCCGCTCGCCTGGTTGCTCGGGCGTATTACTCAGAGGGCGGCGGCGCTGCGCCTGGGCGCGATTCTGCAGCGGTTCGCAAAACCCCTGCGTATCGCCTGGTTGCTCGCGCTCGCTGGGCTGGTCGCCTACATTCTGGGCGGCGGTCTGATAGCCCTGGTCAGGACGCTGCATCAGCCTTGGCCCAGCGAAGCGCGCTTGATCCCCGCCGCCGCCGCCGCGTCGTTGATCCGGCTGCTGCTTGCCTATTTGATTTCACTGGCCTGGACGCTGCCATGCACCCTGGTGGCTGCGGATAATCCCCGCTTTGATCGGCTGATCGCGCCGTTGGCGGAGATAGCGGGTTCGATGCCTGCCACAGCCTTGTTTCCCGTGATCGTGATCTTCGTGATCCAACTCACGGGCGATATGAACCTCGCCTCCATCCTGCTGATCCTGACCGGGATGCAATGGTACCTGCTCTTCAACCTGCTGGCGGGCGCTCGTCAGGTGCCGGCCGATTTGAAGGAGGCTGCACGCTCCTTCGGGCTGAGCCGCTATGCCGGATGGCGTAAAGTGACCGTTCCCGCGCTTACCCCGTCATTGGTTACCGGCAGCATCACTGCCTGGGGCGGCGGATGGAACGCCCTGATTCTGTCTGAGTATTTCATCTACCGAGGCCATCATTACGAAGTTCTCGGTCTTGGCAGCCTGCTCGACCGGGCCACCTTTGAGACCGACAACCACATGATGATTCTGCTTAGCCTGTTGTCCATGGTTTTGATAGTAATGGGACTTAACCGGCTCGTATGGCGCCGGGTGTACAACTTTGTGACGGAACGCTTCCGCGTGGATTACTGACAATGACCCGTTCTTGCGACTCAGAACCCGGAGACCCATGGCCCTGCTCGAGCTCAAGTCGATCTCGATGGAATTTGCCCGCGCCAAGGGACGGCTGCGTGTGCTCGAAAACATTTCAGTGACCATTGAACAGGGCCAATTTGTCGCGATTGTGGGGCCCTCAGGCTGCGGCAAGTCCACGATGCTGCGAATAGTCAACGGCCTGATCAACCCCACCAGCGGCCAGGTGGTCTACGAGGGCCATCAGCTGGACGGTATCAACCTGGAATGCGCCCTGGTTTTCCAGTCCTTCGCCCTGCTCCCATGGCTGTCGGTCAAGGCCAACGTCGAGATGGGCCTGGAGGCGCGCGGGGTGCCGCCCAAGGAACGCGAATCGCGCGCCGGTATCTATATCGACAAGGTGGGGTTGGACGGCTTTGAAGAGGCCTATCCGCGTGAGCTCTCCGGTGGGATGAAGCAGCGGGTCGGGTTCGCGCGCGCGTTAGCGGTGGAGCCCAAGCTACTGCTGATGGACGAGCCCTTCTCCGCCCTGGACGCCCTGACCGCGATCACGCTGCGCGAAGAACTCCTCGACATGTGGCAAGCGCCCGACATGCCGGTCCATACCATGGTGATCGTGACCCATATAATCGAGGAAGCGGTCGAACTGGCCGACCGCGTGATCGTGATGGCGGCCACGCCCAAACGGATTGTGGCCGATCTCAGCGTTGACCTGCCGCGCCCGCGCGACAAACGCCACGAGGGCTTCAACGCGATGACCGACCGCATTTTCTCGCTGATCGAGGAACGAGGCTGATGCCTCCGACGGGCATCCATCCGATCCCCAGCACCAACCTGCCGCGTGTCTTCGGCCTGCTTGAAGTCCTCGATGACCGCAACGGCCGCGAAGACGGCTACCGCCTGGCCCGCGATCTGAACTACGATTTGGGCGAGCTGCTCAAGGTCATGAAGGCGGCCGAGATTCTCGGCTTTGTCGATACCCCCGGCGGCGACATCGTGCTGCTGCCGCTGGGGCGCAAGTTTCTTGCCGCTGACATAAATGAGCGCAAGCTGATGCTGCGCGAGCGTCTGCGCGAGCACGGGCTGTTCAACTATCTGATTCGCCTGCTGAAGGGCAATGAAGACCGCTCGGTTGAAAAGGAACTGGTCCTGGAGCATCTAGTGATGCTGCTGCCCAACGAAGACCCCGAGAAACTCTTCTCGACCATCGTCAACTGGGGTCGCTTTGCCGAGCTTTTCGGCTATAACCGTGACGAAGACCGTTTCTATCTGGATCAGGAATAACAAGTTCGCAGAGACCAGGGAGGATTTCCGATGCCTACCGAGAACGAAAAGATCGTGGCTGATTTCTGCCAGGCGTGGTCGCGCCGGAACCTGGATGAAATCCTGGGCTTCATGGCCGATGACGCCGTTTACCACAATATCCCGATGCCGCCGGCGAAGGGCAAAACCGCGATCCGCGCCGTGGTGGACGGATTTCTGAAAATGGCCGACGCGATCGATTTCAAGATTGCGCATACTACTTCGAGCGGCAACGTTGTGATGAACGAACGCGTCGACTCCTTCATCTACAAGGGCGGCAAGAAGGGCGCCGTGCCAGTGGTCGGAGTGTTCGAAGTCAACGGCGGCAAGATCACCGCCTGGCGCGATTACTTCGATATGAAGATGGCCGGAGTCGGCTGATGAATCCGAATTCAAAACACGCGGAGGAAGCTTGCAATGGCCAGTGAAAACGAAAAAATCGTGGCAGATTTCTGTGAAACGTGGCGGCGTATGAATGTCGACGAGATGATGGGCTACTTTACGGACGACGCCGTCTATCACAACATTCCGATCGATCCCCTCAAGGGCAAATCGGAGATCCGCAAGGGCCTGCATCAGTTCGCCGGGATGCTGAAGGCGGTCGAAATCAAAATCGTCCATAGCGCCGCGGCCGGCAACCTGGTGATCAACGAGCGCATCGACACGATGGTGACCAGCGACGGCAAGCGCTCGGATCTGCCGGTCGCCGGAGTGTTCGAATTGCGGGGCGGAAAGATCTGTGCCTGGCGCGACTACTTCGACATGAAGATGGCCGGCATGGGCTGAGCTTCAAGGGCGTTTCGAACATCCTGACAGGCGTCTTGGGACGCGATGGCAGCGATCGCACACGCGATAATCGGTACCGCCGGCCATATCGATCACGGCAAGACCGCGCTGATTAGGGCGCTGACCGGCCAGGACACCGATCGGCTCAAGGAGGAAAAGGAGCGCGGGATTTCGATCGACCTGGGCTTTGCGTACTTCACGCTGCCCGACGGCACCCGCGCCGGAATCGTGGACGTGCCGGGGCATGAGCGCTTCATCCGCAACATGCTGGCCGGCGCCCATGGTATCGATCTGATGCTGCTGGCGGTCGCTGCCGACGACGGTGTAATGCCGCAGACCGAGGAGCATTTCGACGTGCTCCATCTGCTGGGCGTCCAGCGCGGCATCTTCGTCATCACCAAGGCCGACCTCGCCGGCCGCGAGCGGATCGCTGAGGTTAGCGACGAAGTCCGCCTGCTGGCCGAAGGCACGCCGCTGGAGAAAGCGCCAATACTCGCGGTCTCCTCGCCCAACCAAATCGGGATCGAAGAGCTGCGCACCGAGATCACAACGCAACTCAGTGGTTTTCAGGCGCGCCGTGCAACCGGACTATTTCGTCTGCCTGTGGATCGCGCCTTCGTGATGAAAGGTCACGGCACCGTCGTCACAGGCACTGCCCTGGGGGCCGATGTGCGCGTCGGCCAGAAGCTGCGAGTGCTGCCCGGCGGCGGTGAGGTCCGGGTGCGCGCCATCCAGGTGCACGGCCAGCCGGTGGAACGGGCGGAGTTGTGCCAGCGGGTCGCGCTCAACCTGGCCGGAGCGGAGCGTATCAACCTGGAGCGCGGCTTATGGCTGGCGGACGAGCGGCTCGATTTTGCCACCACTCGATTTGACGCGCGCCTGGAGATTCGCCCCACCGCACGGGCGGCATTCGCAAACAACACGCGCGTCCGCCTGTTTATCGGCGCCGCCGAGGCGATGGGGCGAGCGATTGTGCTCGACGCATCGGGCGAGATTCGCCACGGCAGTATCGGCATGGTGCAACTGGTGATGCGGGAGCCGGTGGTGGCGCTGGCCGGCGACCGGTTTGTAATCCGGGATGAAACCAACCGGCGCACTGTCGGCGGCGGTATGGTCCTGAATCCGCTGGGCCGGCGCAACCGCAAGCCGGTGGAACTCTACCGTGAGCGCCTCGCGACCCTGGCCGATTGCATCGGCGCCGACGCTATCGAAGCGCTACTCAACCTGCAGGACGCGTTTGCGATCCCGGCGGCGCGGATCGCGATTGGGCTCAACCAGCCGCACGCCGAGGTGGCGCGCGCGTTGGCCGACTCGCGCTTCGTCAAGCTTTCGCTCGGCGACTTGGAGGGCTATACCACGCGCGAGAAGTGGGAGCAGCTCAAACGCTCCCTAAGCGGAGCGCTCACCGCCTATCACCAGGCGCAGCCGCTGGCCGCGGGGGTGGAGATGGAGGCGCTGCGGGCGCGGCTTCCCTTCGAGATTGCGGCGCGCGCGTTCAAGGCGGTCATCGACCGGATTGCGCGCGAGACCGATATCGTTCGCGAGGACAACACCGTGAGGCTGCGCTCCCACCAGGTGCGTTTGGCGGGAGACGACGGTACGATGGCCGAACGCATTTGCACCGAATTGGCACAGGCCGGGTTCCATCCTCCCGACGTTGACCAATTGGCACGCGCTCTGAGTGTGCCGCCCGGACAGGAAGCCCGGGTCAAAACGCTGCTGGCCGCGCTGGAGTTGCAGGGACGAGTGGTTAAAATCTCCAGCGAACTTTATTTCGAGCGTTCCCAACTGGAGGCCGCCCGCGGTCGGCTGGTGGACTACCTGGCGGATCACGGAGAAATCAACGCCGCCACCTATCGCGACCTGCTAGCCGCGTCGCGCAAGTTCTCTATCAGCCTGCTCGACTATTTTGACCACGCCGGAATAACCACCCGAGTAGGCGACAACCGTCGCCTGCGCAAGGCATAGCCGCCCTTCCCTCACACACTCTCCGATTCGAGATTTTCTCCCCCCGGGTCAGAGGCGTCGGGTACGAACCGGCAAAACAGGTAACAGAATATTCCGGCAAAGTAGGTCGCGGATTTAGGCTGTGGGGAGGACATCAAAGAGGCCGCAGCGCGTTCCTCTCCCTTCAATCGGCCAGAGAGGGTAGGGTGAATTTTGGACCGTGCCTGATGATACAGGCACAACCTTAGGCTGCATTAATGACCGCAGACAACCAAAATAAGCCTACCGGCGAAGAGTTGATCCGGCTTACTGCCCGCTGCAAGGCGGCTGGTTGAGCCGGTAAACTGGGTCCGGCGGACCTGCAGGGAGTCTTGGGCCAGCTCAAGCTGGCTGGCCATCCTGATTTGCTGGTCGGAATCTCCACCGGCGACGACGCCGGTGTGTTTCGTCTGACGCCCGACCTCGCCGTGGTCAACACGGTCGATTTCTTCACTCCAGTGGTGGACGATCCTTTCACCTTCGGCCAGATCGCCGCCGCCAACGCCATGTCGGATATCTACGCGATGGGCGGCACGCCTCGTACCGCGCTCAACATCGTCTGCTGGCCGCAGACCGGGTTGCCGGCGTCGACGCTGGCGGAGATACTGCGCGGCGGCGCCGAAAAGGCGCAGGAAGCAGGCGCCGTGATCGTAGGCGGTCACAGCGTGGCCGACGAAGAGGTGAAGTACGGGATGGCGGTTACCGGAGTTATCGATCCCAACCGTATCATTCGCAACGTCGGGGCGAAGGCGGGCGACGCGCTGGTGCTGACCAAGGGACTGGGCACCGGCGTCCTGATGACGGCGTTCAAGCGCGATCAGTTGGCGGAGGAATTCTATGCCGCCGCCGTCAAGTCAATGGCGGAGCTTAACGCTTCAGCCTCGGCAGCGATGCTCAAGTACAAGGTTCATGCAGCCACAGATATCACCGGATTCGGCCTGGTCGGACACGCAGCCGCAATGGCGCAGGGCAGCGGCGTGACGCTGGTGTTCGAGGAGTCGGACCTGCCCTTGCTACCCGGAGCGTTGGAAATGTGCCGCGCTGGAATGATCCCCGGCGGCGGGCGGCGCAACCGCGAGTTTTACGGTCCGCGCACGCGCATCAGTGAAGAGATTGCCGACGCGATGGCGGACCTGGCGTTTGACCCACAGACCTCGGGGGGATTGTTGATCGCGCTGAGCGAGGAGGACGCAACCGCACTGCTGGGCGATTTTCAGCGGGCCGGCAATATGGAAGCGGCTATGATCGGCCGGGTCGAAGAACCGGGCGATTTTCTAATCGAGCTGGTGTGAACTCCCTCGTACGGGCTACTTCTTGCCGCCGGCGCGTTTGCGCTCAGTGCTGCGTGGGGCTCGTGCGTGCGCCTTTGATGTCTTGGACGCTGCCACGGCGGCATGCTTGTGCTCCACTGGTTCGGCTTCTTCCGCCTCGGCGGCTGCGGCGCCGCGCTTTTCCAGCGAGGCCTTCAGCGCGGCCATCAGGTCGATGACCTTGCCCTTGCGCTCCTCGGGCGGCGCCTCGGTAACCTCCTGGCCTTCCTGCTTGCGATGGGCCGCCTCCAACACCCTTTCGCGGTAGTTGTCGTGAAATTTTTCGGGATCGAACTTCTTCTGGGTCAAATCGTCGATCAGCCGCTTGGCCAAATCCAATTCCGCCGGCTTGGCCTCCACGTTTATTCCCCGGTCAACTTCGTCCACCGAGCGGATCTCGTCGCCGTAATACATCGTGTGGAGCATCAAGCCCTTGGCGTAGGGGCGGATCAGCACGAGATGCTCCTTGCCGCGCATGGTGTAGGTGGCCAAGGCTACTCGCGACGACTGCGCCATCGCGTCGGCCAGCAGGCGGTACGCCTTGGCTGACCCGCTCTCGCATCCGAGGTAATATCCATTTTCGAAATAGATCGGATCGACTTCCGACAACGGAATGAATTCGCTGATATCGATCGCGTGGTCGCCCTGCGCCTCCAGGCTCTTGAGTTCCTCGTCGGTAAAGGTGACGTAGCGGCCCTTTTCGATCTCAAAGCCGCGCACCAGTTCGGCTCGATCGATAATCTTGTCGTCCACCGGGCAGTAGATTCGCTGCTGGATGCGGCTATTGTCCTTTTCATGCAACAAATGGAAACTGACGGACTTCGGACTGGTCGCGGAGAACAGGCGAACCGGGATCGAAACCAGTCCAAAGGAGATCATTCCGGCTGAAATCGGTCGTGCTGGCATGAACGGGTCCTCCGGGGTAATTCTCCTATAAGATCGTATAATGTTGTTTGACTGGAATACAAGGTAAACGAATGCCCCTCGAACGCTACCGCGAAAAGCGGCATCCCGAGCGGACCCCCGAGCCGTTCGGCGCCAAGCCTACCACCGGCGGCAAGCAAAAAGGCGGCATTTTCGTGATTCAGAAGCACGACGCCACGCGTCTCCATTATGATTTTCGCCTGGAAATGGAGGGCGTGCTGCGATCCTGGGCTGTGCCGAAGGGTCCCTCGCTAAACCCAGCCGACAAGCATCTGGCCGTGATGGTGGAGGACCATCCGCTTGAATACGGCGACTTCGAAGGCGTTATTCCCGAGGGCAATTACGGCGCGGGGGCGGTGATCGTCTGGGACCGCGGCGTTTACACCGCGCTCGACCCCAAGGACGATGTGGCTGGCGCGGTGCGTGCGGGCAAGCTTGATCTCATAATGCGCGGTTACAAGCTGCGCGGCGCATATACGCTGGTCCGTACTGGCCGCGGCCCAAAGCCGTCCGGAGACGGTAAGCAGCAATGGCTGTTGATCAAGAAACGCGACGAGTACGCCAGCGAGGACGATGTCACGCAGCAGCATCCGCGCTCCGTCTTGTCCGGCCTCGCCGTCGAGGAGATGTACGAAGCGTCGGCGGCGGGAGAGGCAATCGCAGGCGAGTTGATACAGAGCGGAGCGCCCAAAAGCACGGCGGCGTTGGATCCGCAGGATTTTCCCCTGATGTTCGCCAAACTGCATGACGAACCGGTGGAAGGCGATCAATGGCTGTTTGAGATCAAGTACGACGGCGTGCGGGCGCTGGCCTTGCGTGAGGGTGACGTTTTGCGGCTTTTCGCGCGCAGCGGTACGGAAATCACCGGACAGTATCCTGAAGTCGCGTTGGCGCTGCGCGCGCTACCCTACAAGCGGTTCGTTATCGACGGAGAAATCGTGGCGCTGGACGACCGGGGCCATCCCAACTTTCAGCTTTTGCAGCGCCGGATGCATCTGCAGGACCGCCGTGACATCGCACGCATGAGCCTCGCGGTGCCGGTATGCTATTTCGTCTTCGATCTGCCGGTCTTCGACCAATTCGACCTGCGCAACCTGCCCCTGGAGCAGCGCAAGGACTTCCTGCAGCGGCTACTCAAGGGCGAAGGACCGCTGCGCTACTGCGAGCATATCGTCGCACGAGGCCGGGATTTTTTTAAAGCGGTCGGCGATGCTGGGTTGGAGGGGATGGTGGCGAAACTGCGCTCCTCTGCCTATCGGGGGCGGCGGAATGGCGACTGGCTGAAAATCAAGTGCCCCAGGGAGATGAATTTTGTAATCGGCGGTTATACGGACCCCGCCGGAAGCCGAACGCACTTTGGCGCGCTGATGCTGGGGCAATACGAAAGCGACGGCAGCTTGCGCTTTATCGACAAGGTCGGCACCGGCTTCAATTACGACAAGCTCAAATACATCCACGAGTTGATGCACCAGCGCAGCCGCGCTACATCGCCCTTTCGCCGCCCGAATCCCGATGAGCCGACCCTTCCGGTGCGGCCCCATTTCTGTGAGCCTGAACTGGTGTGCAAAGTACGTTTCGGTGAATACACCAATCAGGGCGGGATCCGCCATCCGAGTTTCCTGGGCCTGCTTGAAGACGTCGACCCTCATGCATGTATTTACGAAGGGCCCCAGGACGGAGATGACGACGCTCCAGCGGCTGAATCGAGCCTGGCACTGGCTGAGCCGGGCGGGGCAATCGCTCAGGCTGCGGCCGGCGCCAACGGCGAGAAACAGGATCGGGTCGCGGTAACCAATCCGGAAAAGGTGTTCTGGCCGGCGGAGGGCTACACCAAAGGGGATCTGGTGGAGTATTACCAATCGATCGCCCGCTGGATGCTGCCCTATCTAAAGGACCGCCCGGTGATGCTCACCCGTTATCCGGACGGAATCGCAGGAAAGAGTTTTTACCAGAAGGACGCTCCCGGCTTCGCACCGCCATGGCTGCGCACGGAGAAAATCTATTCCCACGACTCGCAGCGCGATATTGCATACTTCGTATTGGAGAGTGCCGACGCTCTGGCGTACATGGCCAACCTGGCGGCAATCACGCTGCATATCTGGTCATCGCGTCTGCCGCACCTGGAGATTCCGGACTGGCTGCTATTCGACATCGATCCGAAGGGCAGCACCACTCGCAACGCCGTGTTAGTGGCGCAGGAAACCGCTGCGGTGCTGCGCGAGATCGGCTTGCGTCCTTACCTGAAAACGTCGGGCCAGGCGGGACTCCACGTCGTGGTCGGGCTGGAGGCGAAATATACTTATGAGCAAGCGCGCATGTTCTCTGAGCTGGTGGCCCGCGTCGTGGTAAGCAGGATTCCGGACCTTGCCACCATCAACCGCAATCCGCGCTCGCGCTCGGGCAAGGTCTATATCGACTACCTTCAACTGGGTCATGGCAAGACTATCGCAGCGACGTTCTCGGTGCGGCCGGTACCCGGCGCGCCGGTCTCAGCGCCGCTTGATTGGAAGGAACTGACCCCGGATCTGGATCCCGCCGCCTTCAATATCAAGACGATGCCCAAGCGGATGGAACGTCTGCGCCGCGATCCTTTTATCGGCGCCCTGGAAGACAAGATGACTTTGGAGGACGCGTTGCCACGCCTGGAGGCAGCCTTGCAATCCTCTCGTCGCAGCGCTTGATTCTCGGCAGCGGACATAGTCCTTGAAAATTCAGCGGGGAGTAAATCGCGATGACCGACGAACAGAAACTCCAGGAGCTATCGGACCGGGCGCAAATCATCGAACTGATGCATCGCTACGCGACTGCGGTGGACTCCAAGGATTGGACCACGCTGCGGTCCTTGTTTACCGACGAAATCGGTTCGGAAATGATCGGACTTCAGGCCGACCTCGGTCTTCCGGTCAACACCACCGCGGACCGCTGGGTCGATGTGATTAGCCGGGGACTGGCGCGCTACTCCGTTACCCAGCATTCGATGTCCAATCATCGAATCGATCTCAAGGGCGACGGGGCGACGTGTACTGTTTACGTCGTAGCTCACCATTTCCTGCGCGACCCCGGCGATGGACCGTCGATTTACAGCGTCGGCGGCTATTACAACAATACGATCGTCAGAACTTCCGGCGGATGGAAGATCGGCAAATGGAAACTGGTCGGAACCTGGGAAACCGGCGCTTAAGCTGAAACGGGGACGTGCGATGGCTGACGAACAATTGCAGAACCTGATGGATCGCGACGCGATCGGCGAGGTGATGCATCGCTACGGTACGAGCATCGACACCCGGGATTGGACCGCGCTGCGTTCGTGCTTCACCGATGAGATCGAAATCGACAGCAGCGAAACTCCGTTCGGGCGCGGCGGACCGCCGCTTCGGATGAGCGGCGACAAGTGGCTTGACCAGATCAGGCGTATCGTCACGAAATTCGCCGCCACGCAGCACATGATCTCACCCTACCGTATCGAGATAGACGGCAATCGCGCGATTTGCCTGTCGTATCTACAGGCGCGCCATTTCCCTCCGAACAGCACCGATCCCCACTCGGTGTGGACGATCGGCGGCTACTACACCAATACGATGCTGAGAACTCAGCAAGGGTGGAAAATTCTGGTGTGGAAGCTAACCCAGACCTGGCAGGAAAATCCGCCTAATCCCAAGTCCGTAACGCCCGATCTTGAATGAGCGATTCAGCGCGTCAAGTAACGACTTGCGCGGCGCACAAAGCCAACCGCCCCCACAAACTCAAGTGTGACGGAGCTGGAAAGACTCTTGGAAGCCGAAACGGCGAGGCCGCAGCCTGAACCTCGCCGCTTTCACAATACGCCGTGGCGACTTTTTCAGCGCGCGCCTAGAACCGAATCCTTCAGGCTCTTGGCCGGCGTGAAGCGAAGCCGCGTCCGCGCCGGAATCTTGATCTGCTGACCGGTCGCCGGATTGCGGCCGATGCGCGCCTTGGTCTTGCGCTTGCGGAAAATTCCCAGACCCGCAAGCCGCAGCGAGCCCTCGCGTTTGAGTTCGCGCACCACCAGCGAGGTCAGCTCCTCAAGCGCGCTCTTGGCCTGCTTCTTGGTAATTCCCACTTTGTCCGACAAATGGGTTGCCACCTGCGACTGCGTCATCATCCACCTCCTGAAATCGACAGTCTTGCACTGTCCGGTTCATTTTGAGGTTAACCCTCGCTGCAGAATTTTCAAGTTCCTCAGTTCATTTTTTGCCTATGGCAAGCGGGTTTTTGAACAGGCGCATCAGCTTGGCGTTGTGCCCCAAGGTTTTCTGGCAGCGGATGGAAGGATTTCGCTGGCGCTGCTCCCTTTTCTGGAAGTGGCCGGAAGATTAAGGAAAGCCAGCGATTTTTACGCGAGTCCCGGCGAGCCAGGCGCGAACCGGCCTGATCGGCCGCGCTTGCCGACGCTCCGCCATCAGCGGCGCTGGACCAATACCTGTGGATAGCGCACTTCGATCAGGAATAATCCGCACGCCGGCGCGGCTGCCGGCGCCTGGGCCCGTTGGCCGCCGCTTAACAGCGCGCGCAGAGCTTCGAGCCCGAGCCGGTTGCGCCCCACCTCCACCATCGCCGCGACCATCGAGCGCACCATGTGGCGCATGAAACTGCTGCCCTCGACGCGGTAAACCAGTAAGTCGCCGCGCCGCTTCCACTGGCTCAGGTAGATTGACCGCACAGTGCTCATGGTCTCTGTTCCCAGGCTACGAAACGCGGCGAAGTCATGTTCGCCCAGGAAAATCCGCGCCGCCGGCCCCATCGCCGCGAAGTTCAGCGGTTGCGCGAGATGCCAGGCGTAGCGGCAATCGAGCACCGACCTCAACTCCCGGTTCAGGATCCGGTATTCGTACACACGCACCGAAGCGGCGCGGCGCGGATCGAAACCGGCGGGAGCTTCGAGCGCCTCGCGCACCACGATATCCGCCGGCAGTAGCGCGTTGAGCGCGCGCCGCAACTCAGGCAAGTCGAAATGGCGGGGTGCGTCGAATGCGGCTACCTGCCCGAGCGCATGAACACCGGCGTCGGTGCGTCCGGCCGCGTGAACGCGCACCGGCTGGCCGTACAACTTCTCCAACGCCGCCTCGATACGCGCCTGAATGGTGTCTGCCGCGGCCTGCAATTGCCATCCGCAGTACGCGGTTCCGTCGTATTCAATGACCAGCCGGACACGCATTCGGCAAACCGCCGGGCGCTCAGTTCAATTTTTCCGCCGCGTCCGGAACCAGGCATTCAGCAATCCACAACGCCGCCAGCGCCGCGCGCCGGGCATTGTCGAACACGCACCAGATCGAGGTTCCGCTGCCGCCGGTATCCAGGGTGAGCAGCAATGCCTCCTGCTCAATCGCGTCAACCACGGTGGGTGGCTCCTCGTTTTCGACCAGCAGGATACCGGGAGCGGCGCGCAGCGACGCGGCCCATTCCTCGGCGCCCGCGGCGTTGGGGAGGCCCAGACCCAGAGCGGTGCCGTGAAGGACGGGAACCTCAACGCATTGGAGCGTGATTGGCATGGGTTTGCCGGTCAGCCTGGCAACCTGGGCTTGTAGAACTTTCTCCAGCTCCACGGCAGCCCCAAAGAGCCCCACGTTGAAGGCTGCTTGCCGCTCGTCTTCTTCCAGCTCAAGCTTGCCGTTGAGCAAATCCGCGGTCTCCTCCACCAAATGGCTGATAGCGCCATGGCCGATCGAAGACGCTCCCATCATCAGCGTCGCCGCGCAAAAAGGAATGTCCCCCAGGGCGCCGACGATCGTGGCAAGCGCCAACGCGGCGGGATGGGGGATGTGGAAGAGCTTGAAACGGCTGAGCTCCCGGACTTGTTCGCGCGTGGTGAACCCTGGTGCGACGAAAGGGGTGGTTGATGGAGCCATCGGGGACGCGCTCAGATCGACCACGATCGGTCCGGAAACCTCGCTCAGGATCGCCTCGGCGCTGGCGCGCGGCACCGCCAGAAAAACGACATCCAGGTCGGACAGCTCGGACGGGTCCGCCAGGACTTCCACGCGGCGCACCGACTCGCCGGATTCTATCGATTCGCCGGCGTGTTCCTCGCTGCTGTACAGCCTGAGTTCCGAGCAGGCAACCGCGCGCTCGTCGATCAATTCCAGCAGCCGGCCACCTACCGCCCCGGTCGCGCCGACAATCGCCAATCGCAAGTCTGCGCTGCCGCCGATGCTCATCAGTCTTCCGCCGCGGAGTTCTCCAACCGTTCGCGCACCAGACGGCCCATCGCTTTGCATCCGACCATCTTGGCCCCGGGCGCCGTGAGATCAGGGGTGCGGTAGCCCTCACGCACGATCGCTTCGACCGCTTGCCGGATGGTCTCCGCCTCGCCGCGCATTCCCAGCGAATGCTCGAGCAGCATCGCTGCCGACAAAATCGCAGCCAGCGGATTGGCTTTGTCCTGGCCGGCGATATCCGGCGCGCTGCCGTGAATCGGTTCGTAAAGCCCGATCGGATAACCGGCGCCGTTGATCTCATCGCCCAGCGAAGCCGACGGCAGCAGGCCCATCGAGCCGGCGAGCATCGACGCCTCGTCCGTAAGGATGTCGCCAAACATATTTTCGGTGACGATCACGTCGAAGTCGCGCGGGCGCCTGATCAAATGCATCGCCATCGAATCGACCAGCACGTTCTCGAACGCGACGTCCTTGTATTGGCCGGCGATTTCACCGGCGATTTCCCGCCACAGGCGCGAGGAAGACAAAATGTTGGCCTTGTCCACCGAAGCCAGGCGTTTGCGCCGCTGGCCCGCCAGTTCGAAGCCAAACTTAACTACCCGGCTGATCTCCGCCTCACTGTAATAAAGCGTGTCAACTGCTTCGCGTCCGGCCGCCCCCGTCCGCCGTTCGCTGGGGGTGCCGAAATAGATCCCGCTCGTCAGTTCGCGCACCACAACCAGGTCAACGCCGTTGATGATGTCCGCGCGCAGCGGCGAGACCGCAATCAGCTCCTTAAGCGCCTTGACCGGCCGCAGGTTGGCGTAAAGATTGAGATTCTTGCGCAAGGCAAGCAGCGCTTGCTCGGGGCGCTTTTCGGCGGCGGGATTGTCCCATTTTGGGCCCCCCACCGCGCCCAGCAGGATAGCGTCGCTATCCAGCGCGGTCTTCAGCACGTCTTCCTGCAGCGGCGTGCCGTGCGCGTCGAGCGAAACGCCGCCAACCAGCGCCTCCTTGTATTCGAGCTCCAGCGCCGACTGCCGCGCGACTGTCTTGAGAACTTGTAACGCTTCGCCGACGACTTCGGGTCCGATGCCGTCGCCCTTGAGAACCAGTATCTTGTAGGCCATCTGCAGTGAGAACCGAGCAGTTCAGCTCACCCGTCATGGGTAAGCAAAAAAACGTCCTTACGCGCTATACTTTCGGTTTGGTTATATCGGGCGCCCGCCCGCAGCGACGAATCCGAGGCCGTATTCCTTTTCCTTACCAGAGTTCATTTCAGGACTTATCCTAAGCACAACGCCGCGGCAAGTCCGCAGTGGAATAGCTGGCAGAGAGGGGCCGAGCAACCGTTTTGGTGCTGCGCCGGCCTCGAGCCGCAACCGCGTGGCGTGACCACTAGAATTATTTTACGGACCTTCGTCGTCAATTGCCTGAGGATTTTTCCGCAGCCCCATTCGTAGCCGGTTGAGCGCATTGACCAGGGCCAGCGCGCTGGCCATCACGATATCGCTGTGCGCGCCCTGTCCGGGCACCGTCATACCGTCATGGCGCACCAGGCAACTGACCTCGCCCAGCGCGTCCGTCCCGCCGGTGATCGCCTTGACTGCGTAGCGTTCGAGCACCGGCTGGACGCCGGCCAACTGGTAGATCGCCTTGTAGCAGGCGTCGACCATGCCGTCGCCGCTGGCCTCGGCGCGCCGCTCCTCGCTGCCGACCCGCATGACGATTTCGGCGCGCGGCGCCGCGCCCTTGAGCGCACTCACACTGAGATCGGACAACTCGTAATAATCTCCGCTACGGCGCGATTCCTCGGTCACAAGGGCCAGGATATCGTCGTCATAGACGACCTTTTTCTTGTCGCACAGGGCCTTGAACTCGGCGAAGGCCTTGTTGACGTCGAGCGTGCTGGTGTCGACTCCCAAATGACGCAGCCGGTCAACGAAGGCGTGGCGTCCGGAATGCTTGCCCAACACCAGCTTGTTGGAAGGGATACCCACCTCTTCGGGTTTCATAATCTCGTAGGTGAGCTTGTGCTTGAGCACGCCGTCCTGATGGATGCCGGCCTCGTGGGCAAAGGCGTTGTCGCCGACGATTGGCTTATTGGGCGGTAGCGGCCATCCGATAACCTGGCAGAGCAGGCGCGAGGCGGGATAGATCTGCCGGGTTTCGATGCGGCTTTCGATCCCGAACAAGTCCTTGCGCGTCCGCAGCGCCATCACCACCTCTTCCATGGATGTGTTGCCGGCCCGCTCGCCGATTCCATTGATGGTGCATTCGATCTGCCGCACGCCGTTTTTGATCGCGGCCAGAGAATTGGCGACCGCCATCCCAAGATCGTTATGGCAATGGGCGCTCCATCGCACGCGTTCCGCACCTGGTACACGCTCGCGTACATAGCTGAACATGCGCCCGTATTCCTCCGGGATGGCGTGGCCGGTAGTGTCGGGCAGGTTGATCACCGTGGCACCCGCCGCCACCACCTCACGGAGCACGCTCACCATGTAGTCCCAGTCGGTGCGCGAGGCGTCTTCACAGGAAAACTCGATGTGGCTCAAATGCTTGCTGGCCCTGGCCACCGCCCACACCGCCGCGGTCAGGACTTCTTCACGGTTCATCTGCAGCTTGTACTTGAGATGAATGTCCGATGTAGCGATGAAGATATGGATACCGGGGTGGCGGGCCTTTTCCACCGACGCCAGCGCACGGTCGACGTCCAGCTCACGGGTGCGCGCCAGGCTCAGCACCACCGGGGTGCTTACCGCTTCCGCCACCTTGCGCACCGATTCGAAGTCGCCGTCGGAAGAGGCCGCGAATCCCGCTTCTATCACGTCAACGTTGAGCCGCTCGAGCTGGCGCGCGATCGCGATTTTCTCCGCCACGTTCATCGTCGCGCCGGGAGACTGTTCTCCGTCGCGCAGGGTCGTATCGAAGATCTGCACGTAGTCCGAGCCGATGTTCTCAGTTGCCATTGTCGCCTTTACTCCCGGTCCCCGGGACAGATGGGCTGCTGGCTCACCGCGAAGCGAAACAAAAACGCCCCGGGTTGCCGTTGCGGCCCATCACCCGGGGCGTTCATCTTAAGTTTAAAGCCTGATGCGTTCAGGCCTGCTCAAGCGGCGCCCGCGGCGTGGGCCGTGGTAAGGCCCAGGCGAAGCAGCAGCGCTAGAAGCAGGGTCAGCATGCGAATACTTTCCCGAACCCCGCGGTGCAAGTCAAGCAGGGCTCCAGGGTCACGCATGCAGCGAATGGGTGCTGCGATCGGCTGATGTGGCATCCACGCGGGCGCCTTCGCCTGCGGGCGTGGCGACTGGTTTGATCCTCTGGCCGCGCAGGAAGAGCATCGGTCCGGAAAGAACGTAGGCGCTGCTCAGTAGGAAAAGCGTGAGCTGGGGCAGGGTGATCATTAGGGCGACGCCGACTACGACCACAACCACCAATTCCAGCGGTACGCGGTCGCGATGCTTGATCGATTTGAAGCTTGGATAGGGCACGCGCGAGATCATCAGGCAGGCCAGCGCCAGTGTCAGAGGCGCGGCAAACGCGCCCAGCAGGCGTGCGGAATTGAATTCGAAATAGCTGTAGGCGAGCACCAGCCCCGCGATCATGGCGGCAGCTCCCGGAACCGGCAATCCGACAAAACGTCGCTTGTCCACCGTGCCGACCTGGGTGTTGAAGCGCGCCAGGCGTAGCGCTGCGCACACCACGTATGCTCCGCTCAGCACCCATCCGAGGCCGCCCAGGGAAGTCAATGCGAACATGTAGACCAGCCCTGCCGGCGCGACGCCAAAGGCCACCACGTCCGACAGGCTGTCGTATTCGATTCCAAACTGGCTGGAGGTGCGGGAGGCGCGTGCGACCCGACCGTCCAATCCGTCGCAGATGAACGCCACCACGATCATGGTCGCGGCCAGCTCGAAGTGATGGTTAATGCTGGAGATGAGCGAGTAGAAGCCAGAGAGCAGACCCAGCGAGGTGATCGCCGCGGGGACCATAAAAACGCTGCGCTTCAGCGGCTCGGCAACTTCCCTGCGCACCTTGAGGCGGCCGGAAATCAGCCGGATTCTCGGCCGGCGCGGCACGTCAAAACCGTATTCTCTCATTGCGCCAATTCTCCGATTACACTCTCGCCGGCCTTGACGTGCTCGCCGACGCTGACCGTGGCGCGGTATTCGGGCGGCAAAAAGTGGTCGACACGGCTGCCGAACATGATGATGCCCACGCGCTGACCGATCAGTACGGGCTCGTGCGGATGCAACCGGCAGACGATTCGCCGCGCCAGGTAGCCGGCCACCTGCACCATTGCATGCAAGCGCCCCTGCTTGTCGGTGAAGACAATCAGGTTGCGCTCATTATGCTCACTGGAGTAGTCCCGAAACGCGGCGCGAAATTCGCCTGGAGTATGTTTGATTTCTGTCACTTCGCCTTCCACCGGAGCACGATTGACGTGGACGTTGAGCGGCGACATGAACACCGCCACCCGCTTGTAGCGGCCGTGCGGCGCATGCGGCGCCGCTCCTTCGCTGACATCCACCACCTTGCCGTCGGCGCCCGACAGCACGATACCGTCGCGATGCGGCGGGATACGCTCGGGGTCGCGGAAGAACCAGGTGGCGAAAGCGCCCACTGCCATTATGATACCACCGATGACAGTCAGCCGGAGCAGAATAAGAATCAAGCCCACGGCGAGTAACGCCAGGGCAATCTTCACCCCTTCCGGAGCGAGCGGCAGAGCGCGGCGCGCCCGGCCGGACGTTTGCCCCGGCGCGCGATGCGACGATGAAACGGACACGGCGATTGGTCAGTTCTTGGCCTTGTCCACCAGCCGGTCGCTAGCCAGCCACGGCATGAAGGAGCGCAGCTTGCGGCCGACTTCCTCGATCGGTTCCCGCTCGGATTCCTGGCGCAGGCGGCGGAAATTGCCCATTCCGGCCCGGTATTCATCGATCCACTCCCGGGCGAACTTGCCTGACTGAATATCGGCCAGGATATCCTTCATCGCCTGGCGCGTGGCCGGGCCCACCACCCGCTTGCCGCGAGTCATGTCGCCATATTCCGCTGTGTTGCTGATTGAATAGCGCATGTTCGAAATGCCGCCTTCGTAGATCAGGTCAACGATCAGCTTGACCTCGTGCAGGCATTCGAAATACGCCATCTCCGGCGCGTAGCCGGCCTCGACAAGAGTCTCATAACCGGACCGGATCAGCTCGGTTAGCCCACCGCACAGCACCGACTGCTCGCCGAACAGGTCGGTTTCGGTTTCTTCCTTGAAGGTGGTCTCGATAATCGCGGCCCGCCCGCCTCCGATCGCCGCGCCCCAGGCCAGCGCAATCTTGTGCGTATCGCCGGAAGGATCCTGCTGGACCGCGAGCAGGCACGGCACGCCACGCCCCTTGGTGTATTCCGATCGTACCAGGTGGCCGGGGCCCTTGGGCGCGATCATGAACACGTTAATATCTTTGGGCGGGACGATCGCCTTGAAATGGATATTGAACCCATGCCCAAAGGCCAGGTACTTGCCGGGTTTTAGTCCCGGCTCGATTTCCTTTTTGTAGATGTCGGCGCCGGCCTCATCCGGTACCAGCATCATGATGATATCGGCGCGGCGCGCCGCCTCGGCGGTTTCGAGCACAGGCAGACCCTGGATTGCAGCCTTGTTCCAGGATTTGCTGTCCTTGGGCAGTCCGACGCATACGTCCATCCCACTGTCGCGCAGGTTGAGCGAATGGGCATGGCCCTGGCTTCCATAGCCGATGACGGCGATCTTATGAGGCCGCAGCGCGCTGAGGTCGGCGTCGCGATCGAAAAACACCTTCATGGGGAAATCTCCTTTGAGCGGCGCGCGCCGCCGTTTAACTGGACAGAGCGGGCCATGGCGATCTTGCCCGAACGCACGATCTCCTTGATCCCCAACGGGCGCAACAGGTTGATAAAGCCTTTGATTTTTTCGCTGTCACCGGTCAGTTCAACCGTGGACGAGCGCGGTCCGATATCGACCACGCGCCCGCGGAACGCCGACACGATCGAGTCGAATTCCGAGCGCTTGCGGTCATCCACAGCTACCCGCACCATCACCAGTTCGCGGTCGATGGTCTCGACGTCCTTGTAGTCGAGAATCTTGATAACCGATACCAGCTTGTTGAGCTGCTTGTTGATCTGCTCCAGCACCTGGTCGTCGCCCGACGTGACCAGCACAATGCGCGATACGGTCGGATCGATCGGATCCTCGTTTACGGTCAGCGACTCGATATTGTAACCACGTCCTGAAAACAGCCCGGCGACGCGGGCGAGCACGCCGAACTCATTCTCGACTAATACACTTATGGTATGACTCGGCATCGGTTCGGCGCCAAACTTCGCTCATGACAACCTCCGGCAGCAGTCAGGACTGCTACCGGTAGCGCGCCAGAATTACCATCATGCGGTCCTTCTGCGCCAGTTTGAGTTTCTGAATGCGCTTCTTCTCCAATTCCTCTTCGGTCGTTAGGTAAGGTTTATCTCTGAAACTTTCCAGCCTGCGTTTAAACTGTTGATGTTCCTCGTAAAGGGCCTTCAACTCCTGGTCGTGGTCTGCGTGTTGGCGGATGAGCTCTTCTTCTCTCTGCTCCATAAGGCCTCCAAACCGGCATCACCTGCCGGGCATTTGGCTTTCAGTTCGGCTTCAGACGGCCTCACGTAAAGGGGCTGCAGGCTCGCGGCGGCGTCAAGCTGTCCGCGGCTCACCCGCGCCGCGCCCAGCGCCGCAATCATCGCAGCGGGGGGCGGCGCCGCGCTGAAATCAGTCAAAACGCGGTGATCGCGGCCAGCGACCCCATTGAGCAGGTCGCCATAGCATGCCGCGCCGTCGCCGAAAAAAACTGCTGCCCCCTCGAGCCGCCTGGCCAGATCCCCCGGCTTGGCCAGGAACTCGCCCGATACCTTCTCTAGCCCGTTCTCCACCCGTCGGTAAAGAGCCGCGTACACTTCTCCCTTGCGCGCGTCGAGAATCGGACAAAGCATGGCTTCGGGCGGCAAATCAGATAGCTCCAAGGCGCACAGGGCCAGGGCATCGAGGCTGGGAACTCCCGCGACACCGCATCCCGTAGCCAGCGCCACTCCTTTTGCGTAGCTTAGCGCGATCCTCAGGCCGGTAAAGGAGCCGGGGCCGATTCCAACCGCGATCGCGGTCAAATCCCGAAGACGCAAGCCGGATCGGTGCAGCAAGCCGTCAACCGCACCCACAATCGACTCGCCGTGTGCGCGGCGCGCCGGCGTGTCGGCGGCGATTATCTTCCCGTGCGAGGAGAGCGCCAGGCTGGCTTGGGGGCCGCCCGTCTCCAGCCCGAGGACCGGGCCGGTTAAGCGACACTGATCAAGAAGGAAATCAGCCCTGAACAATCCTTGAGATGTCATTGAAAATCACAAAGGCCATCAACACCACGAGCAGGAATAAGCCGACCTGCTGCGCGATCTCGCGATGGCGGACCTTCACCGGACGCCCGCGCAGGCCTTCTACCACGAAGAACAATAGATGGCCGCCGTCAAGCATCGGGATTGGCAGCAGGTTGATGATTCCCAATTCCACGCTCAACATCACCGTGAACATCAAAACGCTGGCTAGTCCCTGACGCGCCTCGCGGCCCGCCATCTGCGCAATCATTATAGGACCGCCCAGCGCCTGGCGCACCGGCGTAGCCCCGGTAAAGATCTTCCCGATTCCGACCACCAATTGGCCGGTCATGCTGGCGGTTTCCATCACCGCATGGGGCAGCGCCATGAACGGGTTCTCCCGCTCAACCACGCTATCACCGCGCGGCAGCACCCCGATTACCCACTGGGCTCCAGCCGGCGAACCTGGCTCAGCTACATGGACGGGAGTGATGGTAAGGGTATCGACTTCGCTGACGCCCTCGACCTTGCGCTTCAGCTTGATTTCGAGCGGGGCGCCCTTGCTTTTCTTGATCGCGACCGAAAGGTCTTCCCAGCTTTTAATCGGCTGGCCATTGATAGAAATGATGTTGTCGCCCTTTTGCAGCCCGGACTTGGCCGCCGGCATCCCCTTCTCCAATTGACCCAGCACCGGCAACAGCTTGGGCACACCGTAGATGAAGACGATCGCCAGCAGCAACGGCGCCAGCACGATATTCGCCGCCGGTCCGGCCAGCACGATCAAAAACCGCTTTGCAAGACTCTGGGTCGGAAAGGAAGTCCTTTCGATTTGACGGTTCAAGGAGGGCGGGCGATGCTCGGACAGGAACTTGATCGCCTCGCTGGAACTATTCCAGCGCTGAACTTCGTCGAGCAGATCGCGCTCGTCCGGGCGCGGCGCCCGGCCCAGGATTTTTCGCAACTGCTCTTCCGGGTCGCGGCTGCGGCTCAATGCCCGGGTGAGCGCCAACAGCGGATCTCCCGTTTCGGTCGCGCCAGCTTCCTCCGTGCGCACCGCCGGCGCGAGATCTTCCGCCCCAACAGCACGCCTCAACGCGACGTCCGGTTCGGAATCCAACAGAGTCTGCAGTTCGGGGTCCACCGCAGCCGCTTTCTGCGTGGCGCCCAGCAAGTCACGGCCCACTTCGACCAGGAAAGTCTGCACATCGGACGGGCCTAGCTCGTCGCCAATCTCGTCCCCCAGCATCCGCACGTACCCGCCAAAGGGCGTGGCGCCGATGACGTACTCGGTCTCGCCGCGGCGAATGCCAAAGAGCCTGGGGGGATAACCGATGGAGAAGCGCAACACCCGTACGCCGCACCGCTTGGCCACCAGGAAATGCCCTGCTTCATGAATCAGGACCAGGGTTCCAAGGATGATGATCGCCGAAACGATTGATGTGAGCATTCAGACCTCGGAGGCCGTCAGGCGGGGGCAAGCCCCACCCATCGACTGTAATAGTATGCAAAAGCCGCGGCAAAGACTAGGCTATCGGTGCGGTCGAGCAGCCCGCCGTGACCCGGAAACAGCCAGCCTGAATCCTTGACCCCGGCGATCCGTTTAAGCGCCGATTCCACCAGATCTCCCATCTGCGCCGCTATGCTGATCAATGCGCCAAACCCGGCCAAGGTTCCCATGCTTCCCGCTGCGCCCAGCGCTTTCCCGATCACGCATGCGGCTATCATACTACATGTGACGTATGCGAGCGCTCCCTCAACTGTCTTGCCCGGACTTACCGCCGGCATCAGCTTGATACGCCCAATCGCCCGCCCAACGAAATAGGCGCCAGAATCACCCGCGACCACCACCAGCAGCATTATCAGCAGCAGCTCCACGCCGCCGGCCTGGTTGCGCAGCAGCGCGAAGTAAGGATACAAGGCGCCCACGTAAAGTCCGCCGAGTATCAACAAAAAGGTGCGGGGCGGGGTTTCCGCTCCACCACGAAAATTGAGCCAAATGGTAATTCCGCACATCGCGCCGGCCGCCGCTGCGGCCAGCGCGGCGCTCAAATCCGGCGCCCAGCGCAGCAGTCCCACGAGGGCGGGGCCGGCGCCGGCCGGGAGCAGCAGCGCTACCGAGGCGGCAATCGAAGTGCCCGCCATTGCGGCCACTTCATACAGGCCCCAAGCGGCTAATAATCCTACTACGAGGCTGATCACCCAGGCGGGCGCGAAAACGATTAATGCCAGCAGCGGCGGCAGCACCACCGCCGCCGTGAGGATCCTAGTTCGCAACACGCAGCGGCGGACGCGCAGCGGCTTCCACCGCGCCGAAGCGGCGCTCGCGCCGCTGGTAGGCGTCCAGCGCGGCGAGGAATTCGCGCTCGCGGAAATCCGGCCACAGGGTATCGGTGAAGTAAAGCTCGGTGTAGGAAAGCTGGTATAAAAAGAAGTTCGAAATCCGCAGCTCGCCCGAGGTGCGAATCAACAGGTCGGGATCGGGCAGACCCGCGGTGTCGAGCCGGCTGGCAATGGTGAACTCGTCGATCGCGTCGGGGCGCAACTTGCCCTCCGCCACTTCCGCGGCGATTCTCCTGGCCGCGCGCACGATCTCCTGGCGGCCGCTGTAAGAGACCGCCAGCGCCACCGTCATCGCGCCATTGCCTGCGGTGCACTCCACCGTATCCGCGAGCGCTTTTTGCACCTGCGCGGGCAGGCGTGAGCAGTCGCCCAGCGCGATCAGACGGATACCACGCTTCATCATCCGCTTGGTTTCAGTGATCAGGTAGCGATGCAGCAACTGCATCAGGAAGCGCACTTCCGTGTTGGGGCGCTGCCAGTTCTCACTGGAGAAGGCGAACAGTGTCAGATAGGGAATCCCAAGCTCGCGGGCGGCGTCAACCACCGCGCGCACCGAATCCTTGCCGCGCCGATGCCCCTCCAGGCGGGCCAGCCCGCGGCGCGTGGCCCAGCGCCCGTTGCCGTCCATCACGATCGCGACATGACGTGGCAGCCGCTCAGGGTCCAGCGACAGCTCCGGAAAATCATTCAATGGCAGAGATTCCAATTTTACCCTTATTCAAGACTTGCGAGGGACGCGCGACGAACCCCCTGACGAACCCCCTTTGGTGAGCTCAAACCTCCATAACCTCCGCTTCCTTGCCCGCCAATACCTTATCCAACTTCTCGATATACTCGGCGGTGAACTGCTGCACTTTGGCCTCCGCCGCGCGAAGGTCATCGTCAGTGACCTCTTTTTCCTTGTGCAGCTGTTTGAGCATGTCGTTGGCGTCGCGCCGATGGTTGCGGACAGAAACCCTGAAATCCTCGGCAATCTTGCGGATATGACGCACCAACTCCTTGCGGCGCTGTTCCGTCAGTTCGGGAATGGGCAGGCGAATCACCTTGCCGTCGTTAATCGGCGTCAGGCCCAGTTCGGGGGTTTGCTGGATGGCCTTTTCGATATCATGAATCGAGCTGCGGTCGTAAGGCGTGATCACCAGCAATCGCGCTTCAGGCGCGGCCAGACCGGCCAACTGGCGCAGGTTAACCTTCGCTCCGTGATAATTGACTGCCAATCCTTCAATCAGGGCGGTAGAGGCGCGGCCCGTTCGCACCCGTGCCAGTTCGTGCTTGAACGCCGTCAGGGCCGACTCCATCTCGCGGTGGGCTTCATCGATGACTTCGTCTTTCATGGCTACGAACTCGCTTACAAGCTTACCAGTGTGCCGATCTGCTCACCTAACACAGCACGCCTTATATTACCGACTTTTTGGAGATTGAAAACCAGAACCGGCAGCTTGTGGTCCATACACATCGAAATCGCGGTGGAATCCATGACTTTGAGACCGCGTTTTAATATTTCGATGTAGCTCAGATGCTCGAAGCGGCGCGCCGCCGGATCCAGCATCGGGTCGCGGTCGTAAACGCCGTCAACGGTGTGACTGGCCTTGAGGATGATCTCGGCGCCGATCTCCATGGCGCGCAGGCTCGCGGCGCTGTCGGTGGTGAAGTAGGGATTTCCGGTTCCAGCGGCAAAGATGATTACGCGGCCCTTTTCCAGATGGCGGATGGCGCGACGCCGGATGTAGGGCTCGCACACCGCCTGGATATTCAACGCCGACATCACGCGCGTGGTCGCGCCGGCATCCTCCAGCGCGTCCTGCAGCGCCAGCGAGTTGATCACCGTGGCCAGCATCCCCATGTGGTCCGCGGCGGTGCGGTCCATCCCACGCGCCTCGTAGCTGGCGCCACGCATCAGGTTGCCGCCGCCGATCACCACCGCGACCTGGACCGGGAAATCGGCCACTTCCTTTATTTCCGCGGCGATTGCGGACAATACCTGATGGTCGATACCGAAGCCGGTGGCCGGCGCCAACGCCTCGCCCGAGAGCTTGAGCAGGACCCGGGAGTAGCGGGGCCTGGGTTTATCGACTTGTTGTTCAGACACCGCCGCTACGATCCGCCCTCAAGGCAAACTCAGCAATGCAATTTGAATCTGTCCTGTGACCTGGCTCAATCCTGGGCTTTGGCGCCGTCGATTCCCTCACCGAGTTGAAAGCGCACAAAGCGCCGCACTTCGACCTTCTCTTTGACCTTGGCCGAATACTCGGTGACGATTTCATTGATGGTGCGCGCCGGGTCACGAATATACCCTTGCTCCATCAAGCAGACATCGCGGTAAAATTTATCCAGCTTGCCCTCGACGATCTTGTTAATTACCGCCGCCGGTTTGTCCGCCGACTGGGCGGCATAAATTTCGCGCTCCTGCGCGATGACTTCGGGCGGCAGCTGCTCACGCGACACGCAGCGCGGATTGGCCGCCGCAACTTGCATCGCCAGCTCCTTGACCAAGGCCTGGAACTCGGGCGTCTTGGCCACGAAGTCGGTCTCGCAGTTGACCTCAATCAGCACCCCGAGCTTGCCGCCGGCGTGAATATAGGTTCCGATGCAGCCCTCGGACGCCACCCGTCCGACGCGTTTGGCCGCCGCTGCGATTCCCTTCTGGCGCAGCAAGACGACGGCCTTCTCCAGGTCGCCCTCGCTTTCCGCCAGCGCCTTCTTACAATCCATCACTCCGGCGCCAGTCTTCTCGCGCAGTTCCTTTACGATGTTGGCGTTGAGCTCAGCCATGAATTTTCCCTGCCTAAAAGTCAGCTCCTGCTAAGTTCCGGCCGGCACCTGGCAATCCTTTGCGCCGGCTTTATGTCTGCTTTGATTGCGGCGCGTCACGCGCCGGCGCCCCTTTGCGACGCACCCGGCCAATGATCATCCGTAATTGGCGAGTGCCGGCGGCTTACGCGGCTGCGGCATTAAACCGCCTGCGGCGACTCGGGGCTGTGCGCTGGTTCTTCGACCGCGCCGAGGTCGGCCTGGCCCTTTTGCCGCTCTTCCTGAAGTTGCTTGCCTTCCAGCACGGCGTCTGCCACGGCCGCGGTGAACAGCTTGATCGCGCGAATCGCGTCATCATTGCCGGGCACCCGGTACGCGATCAGGTCGGGGTCGCAATTGGTATCGACCACCGCCACCACCGGAATGTTGAGCCGGTTGGCTTCCGCAACCGCGATCTCCTCCTTCTTGGTATCGATCACGAACAGCGCGTCAGGCAGCCGGCGCATGTTCTTGATTCCGCCCAGCGTCGCCATTAGCTTGGCGTGCTCGCGGCCGATCTCGCTCATCTCCTTTTTGGTCAGCGCATTGACCATCGCAGGATCGCTCATCTGCTCTTCGAGCTTTTTGAGCCGCTCGATCGAGGCGCGGATGGTCTGGAAATTGGTCAGCATGCCGCCCAGCCAGCGGTTGTTGACGTAAAACATGGCGCAGCGCTCGGCTTCCTCGCGCACGATGTCCTGGGCCTGCTTCTTGGTCCCGACAAACAGCATCGTGCCGCCCGCCGCCACCAGGTCGCGCACGAAGTCAAAGGAGGTGCGAAACATCTTAACCGTCTGCTGGAGGTCGATGATGTGAATCCCGTTGCGGGCGCCGAAGATGTAGGGCTTCATCTTGGGGTTCCAGCGGCTGGTCTGATGGCCAAAATGGACCCCGGCCTCCAGAAGTTGCTTCATGCTGATTTCGGTCATAATTCCCTTTGCTTTCTTCTATGGCTTGCCTTGTTTTATCAAGGGCCGCCCGGTGGCGCAAAGCCGCCTAATTGTTCATCGATTCGAGGAATTCGTCGTTGGTCTTGGTGCCCTGCATCTTGTCGAGCAGAAACTCCATCGCCTCGACGGCGTTGAGTTGCGACAGCAGCTTGCGCAGGATCCAGACCCGGTTAAGCGTGCTGCGCGGCAGCAGCAATTCCTCTTTGCGTGTGGTTGAGCGCTGGATATCGACGGTCGGAAAAATTCGCTTTTCGAGCAGCCGGCGGTCCAGCGCCACCTGCTGATTGCCGGTGCCTTTGAACTCTTCGAAGATCACCTCGTCCATGCGGCTGCCGGTATCGACCAGCGCGGTCGCGATGATAGTCAGGCTGCCGCCGTCTTCCGTGTTGCGCGCGGCGCCGAAGAATTTCTTGGGCTTGTGCAGCGCGTTGGAATCAACGCCGCCCGACAGGATCTTGCCCGAAGGCGGCACCACGGTGTTGTAGGCGCGCGCCAGGCGCGTGATGGAATCGAGCAGGATGACCACGTCGCGGCCATGCTCGACCAGCCGCTTGGCCTTCTCGATCACCATCTCGGCGACCTGCACGTGGCGGGTTGCCGGTTCGTCAAAGGTCGAGCTCACCACCTCGCCCTTGACCGAGCGCAGCATGTCGGTGACTTCTTCGGGCCGTTCGTCCACCAGCAGCACGATCAGAACGATTTCGGGATGGTTGTGCGCGATCGCGCGGGCGAGCGCCTGGAGCATCATGGTCTTGCCGGTAAACGGCGCGGCCACGATCAGTCCGCGCTGGCCCATACCAATTGGTGCGACCAGGTCGATGATCCGCGTCGTGTAGTCCTCGTGATCATATTCGAGCTTGATCCGCTCCTGCGGATAGAGCGGCGTCAGGTTGTCGAACAGGATCTTGTCGCGCGCCTTTTCAGGCTCCTCGTAGTTGATCGACTCGACCTTGAGCAGCGCGAAGTAGCGCTCGCCTTCCTTGGGAGGCCGAATCAGGCCCGAAACGATGTCGCCGGTGCGCAGGTTGAACTTGCGGATCTGGCTGGGCGATATATAGATGTCGTCAGGACCGGGCAGATAGTTGTAGTCCGGTGCGCGCAGGAAGCCGAACCCGTCGGGCAGGATTTCCAGCACCCCTTCGCCCAGGATTGAACCATTCTTGGCCGACTGCGCCTGCAAGATCGAGAAGATCATCTCCTGCTTGCGCATGTTGGTCGCCCCGTCGATGTTGTAGTCGCGGGCGATATGGGCCAGTTCGGTGATCTTGGCGCTCTTCAGCGCCTTGAGGTTGAGCACTCCAACATCGCTCACCACCGCCTGGCTGACCCCCGGGCCAGGGATGTGCGGCGGCGAGACCGGGGCTGGGGCGGCGGGTGACAGTGCCGGGGTCGCCCCACCGTTGGGACCGACGCCCGCCATGCCTCCACTGCCGTTGGGCTCGGCAACGCCTCTGGCTTCTCCTTCGGTGGGCGACTCCACTTCTTCCACGTGTTGGACGTCGCTCTTGGGGACGCGAGGCTTGGCCATGTTCCTACCGCGATATTTTCTACCTGATGACTGGTGTTGCAACTAATCCTCCACCAACGGCTGGCTAATACTGATCCGTTCTCGAATGTTGGTCCCGCCGTTAGAGCTTTTTAACCGCTCCCCCGCTCGACGAATTTGAAAACTGGTTAGACGCGCGTATGGGAGGGGGGGCCAGCGAGCTTAAGAGTCCCGATTCCCGAAGGAGTCTTGGTGAGAGACCTAAAGCAAAGCTAACCAACCCAGTACAATCTGTCAACCGGAGACGGCGCGAACAATACCAGCCGTCGCGTGTTTGCACAGCGCCGGCTTGCTGGCCGGAAAATAATTCACAGCCGGTCCCCTCTCGAGGGTTTGTCGCAGCGCGCGGCGGATTGAGGGATTGCGCCTGGCACCAGCGTGAGTTCCTTTTCGCTCAGCACCTGGCCGACCATCTCAACGGGATCGAAGCCACATGCTGCCAGCAGGGCCGCAAGATCTGAGGCCGGCGGGGCCATCGCGGCGATTCGGACGCCCTCGCGTGGATGGGTCACCTCCAGATACAGTGCGTGCAGCGCCTGACGCTTCAGCACAAGCCGCGCGCGCTCCCGCCGGCCATAAAGCGGATCGCCCAGGCACGGATGGCCTATCGAAGAGAGATGCACCCGGATCTGATGGGTCCGCCCCGTACGCGGTCGCACGGCGACCAAGGTGACCGCAATGCCTCCGCCCTGCTCGAGCGCCAAAGTGCCGCGCGCAACGGCGCGGACTTCGCTTAGCGCTTCGCGCCCGCTCCCGGAGCGGACCGACATGCGCTTGCGCTCGGTCCGATGACGTCCGATCGGCCGGTCGATCGTCAGCCGTTCACCCTTCATGTGGCCGGCGGTCAGCGCGACATAGACCTTGTGCACGGTCCTTTGCTTGAACTGGTCGGACAGCGCGGCGCGGGCCCTGCTGTTGCGCGCGACCACCATCACACCCGAGGTGTCCTTGTCCAGGCGATGCACGATTCCCGCTCGCCAGGTGCCGTCGAGCTCAACTACCGAGGCCAGGTCGGGAAAGCGCGCGACCAGGGCGTCCACCAAGGTCGAGTGAGGATGACCAGCCGAGGGATGTACCGCCATCCCGGACGGCTTGTTCACGAAGATGAGGTCGGAATCCGCGAACAACACTTCTATCTCGGGCGCGGGCGCCGTTGCAGCCGGCAGGGGTGCGAGCACGGGGGTACTGATCTCGATCCGGTCGCCGCGATGGATCGGATCGGCGGCCCGCGCGGGCCGCGCGTTGATGATTACCATCCCCGCCTTGATTGCCTTCAGGATTTGGGAGCGTGAATACTCGGGCGCCAGCTCCGCGGCCAAGTAAGCGTCCAGACGCATCCGCCTCGCCGGCGCGGCCACCAGCGTCTTGATCGATCCGCTAGTCACATTCCCCGGCAACATACTCTCCGCGCAAAGCTTTCAAACCGCTTGTCTTGAATGGAGGCGGTTTGAGTAGGGATAAGGTTCGGGCGCAACGATCACCCCAACCTATGCGCCGACGGATGCGCCGCCTCATGCACGGAAATCTTGCCTTCATGCACCAGCGTCAAGCCGATGTCATCCAGCCCCTCGAGCAGACACTTTTTTGCAAACGCCTCGATCTCAAAACGCGCCGACCATCCGTACGTGTCACTCACCGTCTGTTTGTCAAGGTCGATCGTCAGGCTATATCCCGGATGTTCTCCCACCACGGCAAAAATGTGATCGACGTCGGCCGCCGGCAGGATCACCGGCAGCAGCCCGTTCTTCATCGAATTATTGCGGAAGATATCGGCAAACGACGGAGCGATAACGGCGCGAAAGCCAAAGTCGTCCAGCGCCCACACCGCGTGCTCGCGCGAGCTGCCAGAGCCGAAGTTGGCGCGCGCCACCAGGATTGAAGCGCCCTTGTAATGCGGATGGTTGAGTACAAATCCGGGATCATCGGAGCCGTCGGGCCGCAGTCGCCAATCGAAGAACAGCCCCGCTCCCAGTCCGCTGCGCACGATCGCTTTTAGAAACTGCTTGGGAATGATCTGGTCGGTGTCCACGTTGGCCTTGTCCAGCGGCGCCACTAGCCCGGTAAACGTTTTGAATGCGCGCATGTTTGATGCCTCCTCGCGCCGCTCAGGACCAATGGCGGACGTCAACGAAATGGCCCGCGATCGCTGCAGCCGCCGCCATCTGCGGTGACACGAGATGTGTACGGCCGCCCTTGCCCTGGCGTCCCTCGAAGTTGCGATTCGACGTGCTGGCGCATCGCTCCTGCGGCTTGAGGATATCGGGGTTCATGCCCAGGCACATGCTGCAACCGGACTCGCGCCATTCAAAGCCGGCCTCGGTGAAGATGCGATGCAGCCCCAGCGATTCCGCCTCGCGTTTGACCTGCTGCGAACCCGGCACCACCATCGCCTGGACGTGGCCTGCGACCTTGCGGCCCTCGACGATCCGGGCCGCGGCCTTAAGGTCAAGCAGACGGGAGTTGGTGCACGAGCCGATAAAGACCCGGTCGACCTTGATGTCGGTGATCGGAGTGCCGGGCTTAAGCCCCATGTATTCCAGCGCGCGTTCCGCGGCCCGGCTCTGTGCGGAGTCGGCAAAGCTGCGCGGGTCGGGTACCTTGGCCGTCACTTCGGCGACCATCCCCGGGTTGGTACCCCAGGTGACCTGCGGCGCAATCGCCGCGGCGTCCAGCACCACGGTGGCGTCAAACTTCGCACCCTCATCGCTTGCAAAGCTGAGCCATCTTGCGGCCGCGGTTTCGAACTTCTCACCGTCATGCACATAGCGCCGGCCGCGCAGGTAATCGACCGTGACCTGGTCCGGCGCGATCATCCCGGCGCGCGCACCCGCTTCGATCGACATGTTGCACACCGTCATGCGCTCTTCCATCGAGAGCGCCGAGATCGCCGAGCCGCGATACTCGATCACGTAACCGGTCGCGCCGTCGGTACCGATCCGGCCGATTACCGCCAGGATGATGTCCTTGGCGGTCACGCCCTGACCCAGCTTGCCATCAACCCGGATTTCCATCGTGCGCGGCCGCTCCTGCCACAGGCATTGGGTCGCCAACACGTGCTCCACCTCGCTGGTGCCGATTCCAAAGGCCAGCGCCCCGAAGGCGCCGTGCGTGGCGGTGTGGCTGTCGCCGCAAACGATCGTCATCCCCGGATGCGTCAGGCCCAGTTCGGGGCCGATCACATGCACGATTCCCTGCTCGTCCTGGCCGAGGTCGAACAGGCGCACGCCGAATTCCCGGCAGTTGGCGCGCAGCGCATCGACCTGGCGCGCCGAATCCTGATCGGCAATCGGCAGATGGCGCCCGGTGGTCGGCACGTTGTGGTCCTGGGTGGCAAAAGTGCGATGGGGCGCGCGCACCTTGCGTCCCGCGGTGCGCAGGCCCTCAAAGGCCTGCGGCGAGGTCACTTCGTGCACCAGATGGAGGTCGATATAAAGGAGCGCCGGCTGTCCGGACTCCTGGTGGACGACATGCTCGTCCCAGACCTTTTCAAACAGCGTCTTCGCAGCCATGGGATGTCCTCTCGCTGCCATGTCATGCTCGCTTTGATCAGCAAAGCTCTCGGCCCTCGTCGGTCAAGGAGCGAAGAGTCGACTGGCTCTGGAAACACAAATTATCCGGCCATGCCCACGTCGAATCAAAGGCCTTGAGATTTCGATTTGCTGCGCGGTACTGTCCATCGGAAGCTGATACCCCTTGGGTTTGTTTGCCGCAACTCCTATGCCGAATCCAGTAAAACTTGCCTTCCTCGAAAATTTAAGAAAACGGTTCGGGCCTCCCCGCAAGCTGGAGAACAGCGAGTCGCTCTTTGAAATTGCCGACGGCAGGGCACGACTGTACTTTCGATACTCTAAGAGACATCCGCAGAATCGCACGTTTTTTGGCCTGCGTAAGATAGATCTTCAATTACTCGAAGGGCACAACAGCCTCCTCTGCTTTGCCTGGGAGGATCAGCTGGAGCCCATGTTTTGTGCCTTTCGAGGAGTTTGAAGAAATTTTTGCTACGCTGACCCCTGCCAACGACGGCCAATACAAGGTACAGGTGTACGAGCAGGATGGTGGGACCGAACTGTATATTGCGAACGCTGGGATATTTAACGTCGACAGCTACCTTGGATGGTCTTATCTGGAGTACCGCACCGGAGTCATCGACGAAGTGTTTCCAGAATTGTCTCACCAGCAGGTTCAGACGCTGCTTGAGGGGATTGGCAACGCCAAGGGCTTCGACGTATGGATTCCCTCGAATGATAGAGGCAGACTCGACTGGAACTTGACTACGCGTTTCGAGCTTACGAATTCTCTTCCGCCCTCTCTAAAATCGATAAGAGAGATCGCGGAGGAAATAGATGTGATCTGGTTGAGGCGCGGCGCCGATCTTCCGGCTGCTTTTTATGAAGTAGAACACTCAACACCGGTTTACAGCGCTCTGCTCCGCTTCAATGATGTCCACCTTATGTCGCCCAGTTTCACGACACGATTCGGCATTGTGTCGAACGACGAACGTCGAGCACTTTTCGTCAGGCAGGTGAGTAGACCGACATTTCGGGCAAGCAGACTTTATGAGATCTGCACCTTTTTCAAATATCGCAACGTATTTGATTGGATAGAAGGCTGGGAACCGTACGAAAAAATCGCGCCGAGAGAGAAATTGCCGGGAGCTATTAGCTAGCTCGCTTCTCGCAGGAGCACGCAAAAGATGATGCCTAAGATCACGATCGAAGTCAGTAGCGGGGTGGCAACAGTGAGAACCAAGAATCTGCGCTTGCCCGTGTCGCGTGGAGGGACACGCGCGATTGTTGTGGAAATCCGGGATTACGACATTGAAGGTGGCGCGCACGACAAAGATGTCGTAAAGCGCGGCTATTCCCGTGAAATTACGGAAATCCCATTTACTTACCGTTAGTGCTTCTAATCAGATCGGTTGCCTTGTAAAACACTGTATATATCAATCAGAGTCTTCCCTGGTTCGCTTTTGCTACAAAGTTCTCAAGAGTAAGGATATCGACTTTGTCCGCATGAGCAAGGTATTCTTTGAGGCCGCCACCTATGTAGAATGTTCTCAGCTTCCATCCCTCACCGCCCAGGACGAGATAGGCCTTCAAGAACGCGCCTTCGCGGACCGCCTGCGCGAGGCAGATTACCTCAAAAGGCACTTTTTGCTTGGCGGTTCCCGAAACCTGCTGCCATTTGAGGGACACCAAGTATCTGAGGCTTCCCTTCTCTGCCACAACATCGACGAAATGCTTCCCTCCTCCAAAACGTTCGCCAATCTGTTGTTGCGTGAGGTAGGCGTACCCACCGCGCTTTAGCGCGGGAAGGATCATCGCTTCCAGAACCCCGCCGGTGGTAGTACTTCGCGGAGGCATGAGACTACAGGTTCTTTATCGCGAGAACCTCTCTGGCGGGCGTTCGATCACCAGTACAGCTGATCATTCGCGGAGCCTGAAGAAATTTGAGTGTGAAGCCCAGCTTTTCATACAAGGCAACAATGCGCTCTGTTGCTTGGTTCGAGAGCACTACCGGACCGCGATGGTGCGCTAGCCATTGCGCGGTTCTCAGCTGTTCCTCCCAGTTGAAGCCCGCCGAGGAGTATTGGCGGAACTCTACGTCGTAGGGGGGATCGGCGTAGATGAAATCGTTGCGCCGCAGCGGGATCGCTTCGAAATCGGTTTGGATAAAGTCCCAATTCGCAAACAGCGGCCGGTAGGCGGTGAAATCCCGCGTATAGCTGATGCGGGTGTAGCGGCCGAACGGGACGTTGAAGCCGCCGCTTCGGTTGAAACGGCACAGACCGTTGTAACCGGTGCGATTTAGGTAATAGAAGAGCGCGGCGGCTTCGGCGGTCTCCCCTTCACTCCCTCGAAGGAGCTGGTTAAAGCGATCCCGATGGGCATAGTATTGACGCTCGTCGTTCTTCATTGCGAGGGAGGTTATGAGGCCCCGCTTCAGCCAGCGATAGAAGTTGACGACATGGGGATTGATGTCGTTAAGCAGCGCCTTACGCGGCATCAGGCCAAGTGTAATCGCCAGCCCTCCACAAAAAGGTTCGACCAGACGGCGGTCCCGGTATGGCGTCCATAGGGTTCGCAGGTGTGGCACCTGCCAGCGCTTTCCGCCCGCCCATTTGAGCGCGGGCTTAAGCCGTAGTTGCACCTGTTCGCTGAAGGTCTGCGAGAACTCGGGAGTCGCTCCTGCCACGATTTTGGCCAGAACTTTCATCTGATAATTCTCAGCGCAAAAATAATCCTCCCTTGCCGGTTCACCCAGGCGTCAAAAGGATAGCTGGGCGGCACCAGATTGCCAATTTTGCCCGGCGAAGACTTATGAACATGGCCTCTCTACAACCAAGTCAGCCTGCAGATGCCTAAGGCCGCGGGACGGTCGGCGGGTTGAACGAGCTGATCGGGTAGGCGGCGATCAGAGTGCGCGACCATTGCTGGTCGTGAACTGGGTCCGACGGTTCGGTGAACTTTACGCCGCGGGCGCGCAGGTCGGAGCAGAAGATCTTGGCGGCGCGCTCCAGCGTGATGTCGTCGCAATGGTCATCGAAAACCGCGGCGGCCGCCTCATTCTCAAACACGATCGCCTTCCACAATATCGAGACGCGCAGCTGGTCTTGCCGGTATAGGGCGCGGAGCTTTCCATCATCGACGATGGACCAGGCCCCGTTTTCATCGCGCACGATTTCTGACGACGCGCCGATCGTGCCCTCGGACAGATACTGATCGGCGCGGCCAATTGCGGCCACGCGATGGTACATGCGGTCGCTGTCGGTCACCACGGCGATATTGCCGAAGGGCGGCCCTTCCCTTTGCGCCGGAGCGTTCTCGCCGTCGGGCCAATATTCAAACTCGCCCCCCTCACCGTCGTAAAACCAGCTCACGACGCCGGCCAGCGCAAGCGACCAACGTCGGAACAGGCCCGAAGCGCCCATCACCAGCAGTAGCCACAACGGAAAGTTCGTCCGCTCCGCGCCCCTGAAACTGGGCGTGTCGATGTGCGGAACTCCCGCCGGCATTGGCCCCATCAGGTTTATCAGCAGGGTCATCGGGCGCACGACGCCGCCGTCAAAGACCTTGCGCGTTCCATCGATAAAGATCGGGTTGTGCAGGATGTCATCGACGCCGGCTACCAGTGGATGGCCATCGAGCGCCCAATGCTCGCGGAACCACGGCAGCGCGGACATCATCCCGTACTCGCGGTAGCCGTCCAGCCCCGCCATCGAGCGATACGGTGCGTTGTTTTCGACCAGTCGCCAGACTCTGTCCAAGTCAGGATGAGCCGGCTCGACGCGCAGCGGTTTGCGAGGTTTCCCCGTAGTCACGATTCCTGGCCTCCATCAGATACCAACCGGCCAGCCATCGGCAAGTGCATAGCGCCGATGTATGGCTAACCAAGGATCGATAGCTGGGAAAGCTGAAGACCTCTCACTTGATGCGCGTGCTGGGCGCGGCTTTTTCGGCGCGCGCCAGGCCGCGGGAGATCGCTTCTTCGCCGAAACGTTTGGTTACCTGGTCCAGCGCCAGGTTGAGGCGGGCGCGCTTGTTTGCCGCCGCGCGGTCGGCGCCGAACAGCCCCATCTGGGCGCTGTCGGCCCGTTCCAGGTTATGCACCTGCACTCCGGCCAGGCGGATTTTTTCTTCGCGCCCCAGGCGTGAGAGCAGGCTTAACGCCACCTGCGTGATTTGCGCGCCGTCATCGGTGGCGCTCTTGAGCGAAAAGCTGCGGGTGAGCTGCGGGAAACGCCCGCCGCGCAGCGGCCTGGCCAGCTTCAACTTAAGCGTCACCGTGCGCGCGCGCACCTGATCGGCGCGCAACCGGCGGGCCAGCGCCTCGCCGTGCGCGATGAGCGCGCTGCGCAAGCGGGTCGCGTCCAGCGTCAAATCATTTTCGAAGGTGTTTTCTTCACCGTACGACTTGCGCTGCCAGTCGCCCACCACCGATCTTGGGTCGCGGCCGATCGCGAGTTCCGCCAGGTGCGTTCCCAATGAGCCGAAGCGGCTGGCCAGCATCCCGCCGTCACTGCGCGCCAGATCGCCGATCGTCTTTATCCCGACTTCGTTGAGGCGCGCCAGCGTGACCCGCCCCACGCCCCACAGGCGCTCCACCGGCAGCGGTTCGAGAAACCGCCGCACCAGGCCGGCACCGAGCACCAACAGCCCGTCGGGCTTGGACATGTCGCTCAGGATCTTGGCGGCCATTTTGACGGGAGCAATGCCCACCGACACCACGAGCCCGGTCTGCCGAAACACTTCGCGCTTGAGCGCCCATCCGGTTTGAATCGGCGAGCCGAACAGGCGCTGAGTGCCGGTCAGGTCCAGAAACGCCTCGTCCATCGAAAGCGGCTCCACTATCGGCGTAAAGCTTTCGAATACGACGCGAATCTGGCGCGAGATCTGCGCGTAGCGATCCATGCGCCCGGGTACGAAGATGCCGTGCGGGCAGAGCTGATGCGCCTGCGCGGTGGGCATCGCGGCGCGCACCCCGAATGCGCGCGCCTCGTAGGAGGCCGAGGTGACCACGCCCCTGCGGCTGGTGCCGCCGACGATCAGCGCCTTACCGCGCAGTTTGGGGCGGTCGAGCTGCTCGACCGAGGCGTAAAAGGCGTCCATGTCGGCATGGGCGATAACGGCGGGCCACGGCGTATCGGGGCAATGATCAGCGCCTTGTGAAGTCCCAATACCCATCGCGCCAGCTCTTTAGGCCGCGCTCTGGCTTACCGATGAATGCAGATACGACCAGACCGCTTCGGCCGCCCGCTCACCGCTGTGCACGCAGTCGGGAATGCCGACCCCGCGATATGCGGCGCCGGCCAGGGCGAAGCCCGCCAAGCCGGCGGCGCGCTGCTCGATCTCGGCCAACAGGTCGAGATGACCGACCGCATACTGCGGCATCGAATCGCCCCAGCGTGCCACCCGGGTCAGAATCGGGGCGGCATTGACGCCCAGCAGGGCGGCAATCTCCTCGCGCGCCGCGGCGATCATCTCATCGTCGGAAAGCGCCATCATTTCCTTATGCAGGACACCGCCGATAAACACGCGCATCAGCACGCATCCCTCGGGCGCGCGGCCGGCAAACTTCAGGCTGGAGAACGAACCGGCGATTATCTTGCGCCGTTCCAGGGCCGGCACGACGAAGCCGAAGCCCTGCGGCATCCGGGGAAAATCCGACTGCCGGTAGGCCAGGTTGACAGTGGCCGCGGAAGAATAACTGATGCGGCGCAGACAGGCCGCCAATTCGCCATCCAACGGCTCCACCAGCGCGGCGGCGGCGTCCACGCGCGCGGCGCAGATAATAGCGTCCGTCTCCAGCGCCGGCGCGTCGCGCAGTCCGACCCGCCATTTCGCGTTGGTTGCAGACGGCGCCAACGACTGCGCGCCCGACTCCAGGTGGACCGCGGCGCCAAGTTCACGTGCCAGCGCGTCAATCAGGGTCTGCATCCCGTCCTTGAAGCCCAGGAACAGGCTCCAGCGCGCGCCGCTGGCCGCGCGCGCCGCGGTCTTTTTCTGGACCGCTTTGAGTCCCCGGATGACGCTGCCGTAATGGCTTTCCAACTCGGCAAAGCGGGGCAGGGTGGCTTCGATGCTCAACGCGGCGGGATCGCCGGTGTAGATACCGGCGGCCAGCGGCTGCGCCAGGCGCTCGAGCACCTCGCGCCCCATCCTTCGCGTGACGAAAGCGGCGATGCTCTCGTCGGCGTCGGCCACGCGCCGCGGCAGCACCGGCTCCAGCGCCAGGCGCAGCTTGCCGCGCAGGCTAAGGATTGGACTGCGCAGGATCGGCAGCAAATCGACCGGCGCGAGCAGATTGAACCCAGGGGGCACGTCCGTCAGCCGCCCACGGCAGACGACCATCGTGCGGCGCAGCTCGCCGGTCGGAATCAATTCGGCCTCAAGCCCGAGCCGGCGCGCCAGAGCCAGCGCCCAGGGCTTTTCGGAGATGAAGGAATCGGCGCCGCATTCGATCACATAGCCGCGCTCGCGCACGGTCTGGATCGGTCCGCCCAAGCGCGCCGAGCGCTCCAGCACCGTGGTCTGGACCGGATCGTTGTGCTCGTGCGCCAGTTCTTTCAGCCGATACGCGGCGGCCAGCCCAGCGAGTCCTGCGCCTATGACGACGACGTGTTTCATAGCGGCCGCTGCGGAGCGCTGCTCACGCCCCCGTCTGCGATCCTAGCGCGCCCGAGCAGTTCGGCTATCATGCGGATGAACAGCGGATGGTCGCCGACGGTGGCCGCCCGCCGCATCGTCACGCCGCTGGCGCGCGCGATCGACGCCGTTTCGATATCGACGTCGTACAGCACTTCGACGTGATCGCAGATGAAGCCGACCGGCGCTACCACCGCGCTCCGCCCGGCAAGTCCACGCAGCACCTCGTTCACGTCGGGCTCCAGCCAGGGGTCGCGCGGATTGCCGCTGCGGCTCTGATACGCGAGGGTCCATCGCTCAAGACCAAGTTGCCGCGCAACCAGGCGGCACGACTCGGCGATCTGCGCGCTATATCGACTTTGCGCGTCCATCGCGGCCGGGATGCTATGTGCGGTGAAAATAACCTGAACGCGTGAGCGCTCGGCGGCGGTCAGACTCTCCAAAGAATCCGCGACGCGCGAGGCCACGGCGCGGACAAATAGCGGATGGTCGTGCCAGGGTTCGGGATAGCCGGCCGCGGGCGCACTGGAGCCGGCGTCGGCCAGCGCTTCGGCCACGGTTTGGCGGTAGCGATCCCAGCTGGCCTCGCTGCGATGAGGCGCCATCGGGAAGCAGAAAATCCTGCGCGCACCGGCGCCGGCGATTTCGCGGATTACGTCCTTCACGTACGGCGCCCAGTTGCGCATCCCCACATAAACCGGCAGCGCCGCTCCCGCCTCGGCCAGCAGCGCGCGCAGCGCGTCCGCCTGCTTCATGACCAACTCATTGTAGGGGGAACGGCCGCCAATTGCCTGGTAATGGTGAGCCACTTCTTCCAGACGGGCGGGCGGGATTGGGCGGCCGCGCGCGACGTTTTGCAGAAAGGGACGGATTTCATCGGGGCGCGTGGGGCCGCCAAAACCAACCATCAGGACCGCTTCGTAGCGCCCCTTCATCGCCGGCTCATCTCGTGCACCATGTCGATCAGCGCGATCACATGATCGACCGGCGTTTCGGGCAGAATGCCATGACCCAGGTTGAAGATGTGTCCGGAGCGGCCGCCGGCCTGATCCAGGATCGTCCGGGCGCGCGCGCGAATCTCCTCCAGCCCGGCGAACAGCGCGATCGGATCGAGGTTGCCCTGCACGGCAACTCCGAAGCCCAGCCGCGCCCACGCCTGGTCCAGGTTGACGCGCCAGTCTAATCCGATCACGTCGCCGCCCGCTTCGCGCATCAGCTCCAGCAGGTTGCCGGTAACGGTGCCGAAATGGATCACCGGCACAGACGCCGGCAGCCGCCTGATTACCTCGGCGGTGTAGGGCAGCACGAACTGGCGGTAATCGTCAGGACCCAGGCTCCCGACCCAGCTATCGAAAAGCTGGATAATGTCCGCGCCCGCCGCGATTTGCATCGCCAGGTAGTCCGCCGTGACCCGCGCCAGCATCCGCATCAGCTCCGACCATACGTCGGGAGCGTTGTACATCAGGCGCTTGGTCGCCAGGTACTGACGCGAGCCACCGCCTTCGATCATGTAAGAGGCGAGGGTGAAAGGCGCTCCGGCGAACCCGATCAGCGGCACCCTGCCGGCCAGAGCCTTGCGCGCCAGCTTGATCGCTTCGCCCACGAAACCCAAGGCGCCGGCGGCATCGACCGTTCCGATGTGCCGCAGGTCGTCAAGGTTTCGTATCGGACGGTCGATAATCGGGCCGTCGCCCCTTTCATAATGCAGCCCGACGTTCATCGGGAGCAGCGGGAGCAAAATATCGGCAAAGATAATCGCTGCGTCGACGTTCAGGCGTTCGACCGCCGTGACGGTGACCTCGGCCGCCACCTCGGGCCGACCGCACATCTCAAGAAAGGACAGCTGCTCGCGCACCCGCCGGTATTCGGGCATGTAGCGCCCCGCCTGGCGCATCAGCCAGATGGGAGTGTAGGGAGCCGGCGCCATCCGGCACGCGCGCATCATCGGATGGTCCGCGAACGGACCGGGCTGCGGTTCCGCCGCCGCAGCGCGGTCTGGTGCGGGAAAGCTTAAACTTGCCGGACGGATTCGTTTGCGCGCCAACAATCCGGTGGCCTGCAACGCAGCTTGTTTGATCAAATGGCCCAGTTTGGGATGTGCGGGCTCCAGATCGACCGCCAGGCCGTGCTCGCGCAGCGCGGCGGAGCAAACCGGACCAATCGACCCCACCACCATCGCGCCGAGTCCTCGCCGCACGGCCGACGCGCAGCCTTCAGCCTCGGCCATCTGCAACACGTGGCTTACCTGCGTGGCGCTGGTGAACAGAGCAAGATCGGCCTCTCCGGCCGCGATCGCCCTCAAGGCGCGGCGCAGCGGCTCGCGATCCTGGGGCAGCGCCCATCGGTAGACCGGCACCAGAATCACGCTTGCGCCGCGCGCTTCCAGGCCCGCGGTCAGATCGCGATTGGAGACGCCGTATTCCTGCACTGCCACGCGTTTGCCGGCCAGATCGGTGCGTCGCGCCAGTTCAGATAATACTTCGCGCCAGGTGTTGGGTTCCGCGATTTCGAGTGTGGGCACGATGCCGATGGCGCGCAATGCGCGCGCCGGCTTGGGCCCGCGCACCACGGTGGTGAGGCGTGTGAGTGCTTGCGCCAGCGCCTGTTGAGAATGAGCCCCCGAGAGTACATCGAACAGGGCTTTGGCGCCCACGCCGGTCAGGAAGATAACGACGTCAAGTTCGCCCGCCATCAAACGGCGCGCAAACGCGAAGGCGGCGGGGTTTTCTCCCAGCGGCACCTCCCGCATCGAGGGCGCCACGATCGCAACGCCGCCATGCCGCTCGATTAACCCGCTCGCCTCCTGCGCCATCCGGCTTTCAAACGCAACCACGCGCAGCCCGGCAAATCCGCTGTTGGTTAGGGATTCCTGTTTTTCAGAAGGAGCATCCATTGACACGCGCCGGCGCGCCGCGCTGTTTCATCTTGCCGCGCCGCGCCGCCCAGAGTCCAGCCAGCCACATTCGAGATTTTGAGACCCAAGGCTTTTCCCAACAAGGAGCCGCGCGGCTTGCCGGGGGGAGGACAAACCGCGCGGCGGCGGACCGGATGAAACGGCCCGCTTGATGCCCCTGGCTCAGGAAGCCGAACCGGTACCGCGCGAGAAGCATCCGGCGCCCTGCTCCGCCCGTGAATCCGTCATGTGGCCGGTCAGGGTGAAGCGGCCGCTGGCCGGGTCATAGAGTTCGGCCAAGTTGGTAACCGCGGAGGCGGAATTGTAGCCGCCGGCGATCACTACCTTGCCGTTGGAGAGCATCATTGCCGCGTGATTGAAGCGGGCGGAATTCATGCTCGCGGTGATGGTGAAGGTACCGCTCGCGGGGTGGTAGATCTCCGCGCTGGCCAAGACCGAGGAGCCGGCGTCGTTCAGGCCGCCCGCAATCAGCACCTTGCCATTGGGCAGCATCGTGGCGCTGTGTCCGCGCCGCGCGGTGTGCATGTTGCCGGTCGCCGTGAAGGTACGGGTCGCGGGATTGTAGATTTCCGCGCTGGCGGTCGCGCATCCGCTGCAAGCCCCAACCTGCGCGGCGCCGCCGGCGATCAACACCGTGCCGTTGCCTAGCAACGTCGCGGTCGCATTCTGGCGCGGCGTGATCATCGATCCCGCCGGCGTGCTGGCCGCGGCGCTGGCGTCGTAAACTTCGGCGCTGCCCAGCAGACCGCTGTTGTCGGCACCGCCCGCCACCAGAATGCTTCCGTTCTTGAGCACCGTGGCGGTATGGCCTACCCGCGCCTGCTGCATGCTCGCGGTTGGGATGAACTGCGCGGTGGCGGGGTCGTAGATCTCGGCCAGGTCCTGCGCCGAGAAGTCCATGTTCTGGCCGCCGGTGACCAACACCTTGCCGTTGCCCAGCACCACCGCGGCGTGACCCAATCGAGCGCTGTTCATGGTGCCGGTGTAGGAGAAGGTTCCGCTCTTGATGTCATACAATTCGGCGCTGGGCATCGAGCGCTTGGAGAAGGAATTGTGGCCACCGGCGATCAGGACGGTGCCGTTGTTGAGCACGGTGGTGGAATGGCCCACGCGCGCAATGCCCATCGGAGCGCTGGCGTTGAAGCTGCCCGCCGCGGAGTCGTAAGTCTCGGCAGTAGCCAGCGCGGAGGAGCCCGGGTTGTTGTCGATACCGCCCGTCATCAGCACCATGTCGTCCGTGGCCGGAGTGGCGGTCGGTGAGGCGCTCGGCGCTGCGGTTGACTTGGCGGTCGGCGTCGCCGGGCGCGGAGTGGCAGTCCGAACCGGAGTAGATGTGGAAGCGGCGGTTGGCGTCGCAACGGCGGTCGGTGTTGCGCTGAGGCCCGCGGTCGCGCCCGCCAGGATAAAAGCGCCACCGGGATCGTTGCCCGTGCTGTCAAAGGGAACGAACGGAGGATTGAGTGCCTGCACGTATGCCGGTCCGGTCTGCGCACCGGCCGGCACCGCAAACCTGATTTCGGTATCGCTTACCAGGATGATCGCGATTGCCGGCGTACCGCTGGTATTCAATCCGCCCAGGTTGACCATGCGGCCCGCTTGCGTGGCGTAGAAGTTCACTAGCGTAAGGGTCGAAAAGCCGGTTCCATCGACGATCAGCGCACTTCCCTTTTGCATCACAGACATGACCCGGATACGGCTGCCGATCGGAACTGAAACCGCATTACTCTTGGCGCTGTAGCTGCCGCCGCTGCCCTGGTTGCTGACAACAAAGGACGCAGGGCCGACCGGCAGCGCTTGGGCACCGCTTGAGGGCAACGTCAGCGTAATCGAAGCGGCGCTCAGGCCAGGATTTCCAGGATTAACGAAAAGCGGTCCAACCTTGCCGCCCGCGCAAGCGCAGAATACGTCCACGGCAACGCCGTTAACGGTGTCAAATCCATGACCCTGCAAAGTGACCTGCGAACCCTGGGGAACCACCGTCTCTACGTTGTCTATCGCGTAGTTTGGATTGACACTGCTAGCGGCCAGCGCGGTACCATCGATCCCGGTCAGGGTGGGAATCCCGGAGCCGGCAGCACCCTGCAACTGCGCCACAACCACGTTGGAACTGGCATAGCCCGCGTCAGTGTTAATCACTTGCAGCGCGGCCACTCCCTCCCCCATTGGTATGCTCGCCGGGACCTTAACGGTCAGTGAGTTCGCGCCCAGTGCCGCCGGCGTCAGCGGGCCCTCATTGACCGCGCCCGCGGCGGTGGAGACGAAAAAGTTTAGTTTCGCTCCCGGTGTGAAACCGCTGCCGGCGAGCACGAGATAGCCGCCGACCGGCACCGGCGAGGTTACCGGGGCGATTGAAGGAACTCCGGCAGCCAGGCCGCGCGCGGCGCCAATCAATACCAACAGAGTAATCAGTCTCAGTACTAACGATTTATGAGATGTATAGCTGGATGACATTTTCTTTTCGTGGTCCGCTTGCTGCGCTGCCACTTTCCCCCTGCTCGCTTTTTTGCGGAGCGCTTGAATCATCGTGACAAACTGCTTCTGAGCAAGAGGCGTGCCTCAGCGCTTTTTCTATACAGCGCCGGGGTTTTTCGGCATTTTTTGGAGTGAACGATGCATTCACCCACCAGACTTTTATGGCGTCGGCTGCGACAAGGCTGGTGCTGATGCCATCCGATGCGGAGCCGGTTTCGGAGCACATCGCGCCGCGCGGAGGATTGTTAATGGAAGAGATGGAAAGGGGAGTGACTATTTTTGCGTGGCGGCTTCTCTGTTCGCCCTGCTCACCTGCCGCCGGCTGGGACTATGCGTATCACCGAGCCACGCGTCCAACCTCTCCCTCACGCTTTCCCTTTAATAAGGACAAGCGAACAGAAGGTATCTTCTTAAGCTCTTCACACACCGCGGGGTTGCCATGGCGTCGATGACAACCTTCCCGTCCAGCGCCATATCCATCCTTTTTCGAATCGAGTCTGGGAACATCGTCGAGATCGATAAGGTCTCGCTATTGAGGACCTGGAGTCCGACAACTAAGCGCAGTCAGGCTCGCCAAAAGTTGGCAAAGTCCAACTTCGCCAAGCCACCGCCAAATAAATAGCGGACCATAAGAACGTCAAAATATGCCTGGCGTCGATACGCCACAATCAGGTCAAAGCAGCGGAACGGGCCTTGCTCTTAAGACTCTACATGATTGCTACAATGGCCAAAGAGCGAACCCCCAAAACCTCTTGTATGGGTTTCTGGGCGGTCGCATTCGCAGCGGTTCTAACCTTGACTCTGAGCAAGGCTGCGATGGCCGGTTCGCTTGCAATTGTTTCTCCAGGGAAGGGCGCTTCCGTGTCAGGAGCGGTCAAGATCACGGTTAGCGCGTCGAGCCCGGTCAGTTGGTTCAATCTAATGGTGGATGGCGTGTGGATAGCGTCCAACCCCAGCGCCGCGGCACCGTCTTACAATTTTACCTGGAATAGCAGCCGCGTCGCGCGAGGTGCTCATACTATTTCGGTTGTCGGTTACAACAACAAGAATGCAACTGTCGCCACCAGCGCGATCAACGTCAATGTCCAGGCGCTGACCTATTATATCGCTCCGTCAGGTTCTGATACTGACAACGGTCTGTCGCGCACAACGCCCTTCGCGACGGTAGGAAAGGCGGCTGCAACGATGATTGCCGGCGATAAGGCGATCGTCACTGCGGGAACATACAACGAAGTAGTAAATGTCACCACATCCGGGATCTCCGGGCGGCCAATCACGTTTCAGGCGGATAGCGGAGCGCAGCCGGTGGTAGAGGGATTTCAGATCCAGGCCAATTATGTAACGATTACTGGTTTCGGAATCACCAATCAGAATATGACCGCGCCCGCAGGTTATGGGATCTACCTGGTCGGCTCCAACGTAACTATCTCCAACAATTATATTCATGACCTCTTCTTCGAGGGCCTGATGATGTCCGGCAACGGCGACCCCAATTCGGCCGCGACCGCGAATAACGTGGTGCAGAATAATCGTTTCGTGCGCTGCGAAATGGCGGCCGTCCAGATTGAAGGGCGAAACAACCTGGTGGTGGGCAACGACGTTAGCTTTACGCGGCAGTATCCCGCCGGCGGTCCGGTGCGGCCCTACGCGGACGCGGACGCGTTCCGGTTCTTCGGCATAGGCAACACGTTCCGCTCCAACAAGATTCATGACATCTACTGGGGCACGGCGGAAAATCCAAGCCCGCACGTCGATTGTTTCCAGACCTGGGGTCCGGCCAGCGCCATCACCATCGAGCGCAACTTCTGCCAATGGCCGCAAACGCCGACGCCGGACATGAACAACGAAGTGGCGATGATCAGCAACGACTCGGGTACAGTCTCGGGCATCACATTTCGCAACAACGTATTCGTCCAGATGCGCCAGGGAATCCATCTGAATAATGTTCAGACGGCTTCGATTTTGAACAACACGTTCGTCGGGATCCTGGAAGAAGGCGCAATCCTGGCGGGCGCAGGACCGGTGCAGATCGAAAACAATATTTTCTACAACGTGGGAGCCGGCCAGGACAGCTATGTCTGCGCCGACCCGGCGTCACAAAGCAACCTGCAGGTGGCCGCCAACGATCAATTCGTTCCGGGAGGCGCGGTGGGTACCTTTTGCGGAAATCCCGCTCAGTACGCCCTGGACCCGCTTTTCAACAACGTGGCCGGCCTGGACCTTCGTCTGCAGTCCAATTCACCGATGATTCACCTGGGTCCGACTTTGCCGCAAGTGACCAACGATTATGACGGAGCCGCTCGCCCCATCAGCGGCGGATACGATCTCGGAGCACTTCAAACCGACTGAGGCGAGGTCATGCCGAATCCCTTCACTCCCCACTTTGTCTCAGACCCTCGCAGCGATGGGAAACGCTCGGCGTCGGGCGCCGCGGCGCCGCGACGTGAAGCAGCCGGCCGCGCGTTCGATCAGGCTTTGCTCGTAGCGCTCAAGGAAGGCCATCGCGAACTCGTGCGCTTCGCGATCGACCACACCGGGAGTTCGCAGACGGGCCGCCAACTGGTTTGCGAGTTCTTCCGGGAAGCGATGAGCAGCTTGCAAGCCGGCGGCGGAATGCCGGAGCCGAAAAGCTGGCTGGTTGGTTCGATGCGGCGCGTGCTCAGCGCTTATCGTGCCTCAGACCCGCTCGGTGACCATCCCGCAGACGTTCAGCCTGTGCCGAGGTTTCTGGACGAAACAGAGCGTATCGTAACCAGTTGCCTGTATCGAATACTGCCTGCGTTGCCCTCCGATAGCTCGTGGCTGATCTGGCAGGTGGATCTTTTGGGCCTGCCGCCGGATCGCGTTGCAATGAAGATCGGGATCAGTACCGACCGTATGGCAATGCGGCTGGCAGGCGCACGCCGGGCGATATACGAGGTGATGAAACGCTTTTCGACTGACTGCCCGACCCACGGCTTTCTCAACTGCACCTGCGACGGCTGAGGCCTCTACCTCCGGTTCCCCAGGCTTGCGGTCTGTGGCATGCAGCCAATTTTCTCCGGTAGCGCCGGCCTCTCCGCCTGCGCATGGGAGAGACTGGAAGCTCGTCAAGGTTTACATTCGGTCCGCCCGCCAATGTCAATTGCGAACGCAAAGAAGAACTGGCGCCGTCTCTAGTGCCGGTCGAATTCTTGGCGGCGGTCATTTTGGTATTCCGCAACAGATTTGAGCGGCCGTCTTTTTAAACATCGTCGGATGACTACGCCTCGGACGGGCGCGAAGACCGGCCCCGAAAATGTCGCTGACGCCCTCACGCGGCGGATGACGATGGCCGAAAAGGTCGCTTTCCTGGAAACCATCCTGGCCAGTTCGACCGAGTATTCCATCGTTGCCAAGGATCTGCACGGTACTATTGTGGCTTGGAACGAGGGGGCGCGCCGCATCTACGGATACCGGCCCGGCGAGGTGATCGGCACAAGCGCCTTCAGGCTCCATCATCCGGATGACATCGCCAATGGGCGAGCGCAGGCGATCCTGGACCAGGTGCGGGCGGTGGGAAAATGGTCGGGGGAACTGCGCCGGGTGCGCAAGAACGGTCAGGTGTTTACCGCGCGGGTCACGTTTACGCTGCGCCGTGCGGCTGACGGCAAACCGTTGGGGTTCACCATGATCTCCCGCGACCTGACCGAGAGCCAACGCGTCCTGGAGGAACTTAGCGAAAGCCAGCGCCTGCTGGATGAGCTGTTGGAATCGCGCGAATGCAATCGCGGGCTGATCG